>OHRY01000098.1_pt1 | contig 101008 bp, 100 predicted proteins | sample 1578631 | NCBI WGS metagenome assembly OHRY01 (sample SAMEA3879570, study PRJEB24766) | human gut metagenome | biome: human-associated habitat; feature: feces | place: USA | collected 1985/1987
GTTCCTGCTCATACTTTTCATCACGCATACGCCCCGCATAGTCTGATTCCTGCCCGATTTGCTCCTTTAGGCTATTGATATAGGCACTCTGCTTACTGATTTCCTTTGAGAATTTCTCCACGTCTGGGAGCCATGCCGCAATCAGTTCCAGAGCCTTGTCACGCTTCTTCCCTGCATTAAAGGCGTTGATGTCGGACAGTGCAGACACAATTTCCTCATACTGTTTATCAAGCCTGCCGCCCAACTTATAGAGCCATGTGGGGACATGTTTCCGCTTCGTTTCCATTGAGGACTGACCTCTTTCAAGCTGATTCCACCGTGAGGACATCCGCTCATGGTAGGCGGTCTGCCATTCGGACAGGCTCTTTTGATTGCCTAAAATTGTTTTGGCAGACAGCTTATTGTCTGGTGTAATCGGCACAAAACAGAGGTGCATATGCGGCGTTCTCTCGTCCATGTGGACGACTGCGGAGAGGATATTTTTCTCCCCGACACGCTCTGAAATGAAATCCAGAGCCATCGTAAAATACGCTTTCTGTTCTTTGGGCGGCAGGCTGTTCATAAATTCTGGCGAAGCCGTGATAAGCGTTTCCACCATCATCACGCTATCTTTCCTCGTCCTGCACCCTGCTTCGGCTACCATGCGGTTAATCTCTTTCTTGTAGGTGTACCTCGGCGGATTCACAAGATGGTAGTTATCTTTCGAGCGTTCCATATCTATATCTGGATTGCTTTTATAGGCTTCTTTTTTACGCTCGTTGTGGCGTTCGCAAGCCGCAACGCCGCCCGCTTTGCGTTTCTGGAAACGCAGGATTGCATAGGGCATAATTCATCATCTTCCTTTCTTCGGCGGGTAAACTGCCCTTTGGGTGACAGCGGTGACGGCGGTGACAGCAGTTTTGGGATACCCCCTACCGACTGCCTCAACTGTCACCCTTATTCCCTGCATGACGGTCATGTCGATGATGACGGTGTTTTTGGAATACCCCCTCGCAAGAGCCGTCACCGTCATGCTGCCATTCTTTTATCCGAAGCGTGGAGCGTAGGATAAGCAGGGCGTAAGACCTGCCATAAGGGAGTCCAGAGGGAACGTCTGGCACACGACTTTGCAGGGCAAAGTGTAGTGTGTTACACCCTGTAAACGCAGTCGGAAAAATCGGAAGGATTTTTCTGACCGCAGGGGTGGTTTTACACGCCGAAAAGGGCGGGTAAATCCTACGCCTGCACTTTGCGTTTACGGGGTGTTCTCCCGCAGGGATGACAGCGGCAGGGTATCCTAAAATCACTGTCACCGCCGTCACCGCTGTCACCCGCAGGGCAGAGTCGCCAGCTTTACACGGCTTTAAGCGTCAATGACAGTAACAGGGGGTATCCCAATATCGCTGTCACCACCGTCACCGCTGTCACCCGCCCGCTTTGCAAGCGAAATCTGCCTGCCGTGTTTTTTGCGGCTGTACTGATAAACGATATGGTTCTCATTTAAAAATGTGGTGCGGTATTCATTGAGCCATTTCGTAATCACCGTGGGTATGGTTTCCGTTTCCCTCATAGCGGCTAACAGCTCCGTTGCCGTGCCTGCCCATTCTTCCTTATCCCTCATAAAATCCACCAACCGAAAAAGGACGTCTGGTATCGTTTCTTTCGCAAGCTGCTCCTGCGTTTTTCTCTCCACAAGTTCCCAACTGCAATCACGGAAACGCAGCGTGTATTCCTGATAGGGCGTGTCCCTGCCCGTCACATACAGCTTGGCGGTGTCGGATGCCCGTTTCTCCTTTTCCAGAACAAAGGTAGCGTCCGCACTCCCCGTTAAGCCTGTCGTCCCAGACACCTTGTTGAACACATCGCTGTCATTCTGCTTTCGGATGTGGTGTACGACAATGACCGCCAATGAATGCCTGTCGGCAAAGTCTTTGATTAGTGAGATGTCCCCATAGTCGCTTGCGTAGGCATTGTCTTTTGAAGCTGTACGGACTTTCTGCAAAGTGTCAATGACAATAAGCCTGCTGTTTGGGTAATCTTTCAGATAATCTTCAAGCTGCACGATAAGACCGTCTGACAGCTTGCAGCTTGCCACGGCAAAGTGAAGCCGCCTGCTCGCTTCGTTCGTCAATCGGAACAGCCTGTCCTGTATACGGCAGAACGTGTCCTCAAGGCAGAGGTAAAGCACGTCGCCCTCCATTGTCGGCATATCCCACAAGGGAAGTCCCTGCGACACGCATAAACATAGCTTCAGCATGAGCCAGCTCTTTCCTATCTTCTGTGAGCCGCAGAACAGCGACAAGCCTGTGGGGATAAGGCTGTCCACCACAAAGGACGGCTTCTCAAGCGGTTCATAAAGGAGCGTTTCGGCGTTGACTGTCTGTAACTTCTGCATGGCTTTCCTCCTTTCGGGCGGTGTTTTTGTTTTCGTTGCACATAGGCGTTGACCTCCTTAAAAATAGATTTACTCCCACGAAGAAAAAGTGAGAGTATGTAATGCCGCCAATCCCACACAAATAAAAAACAGATTTCTTTTTCGGGCGGTGTCGGTCACGGTTGGAGATACTTCCTCATTTCCGCCTTTACTTTCTCCTTTGCAATCGCAACAGATTTCTGTATTGCCGAAGCGGTGCAATGCTCCATAGCGGCGATTTGGTAAAAATTGAACTCATACTCGTAGTAGAGCAGGAAACGCCGCCTTTGTATCTCTGGCAGTCCGTCAACCGCCTTACAGAGCAGTTCTGCCCGTTCTGCCTCAATCATTTGTTCCTCTATGCTCTTAGGCAGCTTCAACGCCCGCCTGTTCAGCGTTTCGTCCCATACTTCCGAAAACTCCCTGTGCCGCTCGTCCCATTGGAGGAGATTCCTGTTCCTGCGTTCCATCTGCCGAAACTCCATAAAGAACTGTTCCGACACTTCCAACTCGTGGGATTTGCCCTGCCCGTCCTTAAAGCTGATAAAATACCTTGTGCCGCTTTCCGTGGATTCCTCCCGAAGCGTGTACGCCTTAACTCTGTATGCCATCCCGCTTGCCTCCTGCAAAAAATAAGTGAGGGGATTTCCATCCCTCACCCAGTAGCCCGCAGGACGGCAGGCTGTTTTAGACGCTATAAAATTTTCGTAGCTTCTTCCGCAGATGGTCTAACCTCGCATAGATGGCACCAGTCGTCAAATGCACGAGCGGGGCAATCTCCTTTGTGGAATACCCCTGCATTTTCAGCAGGACGATTTTCAAGGTACGCCCGTCCACCGCGACTAATACTTGATAGAGATTTTCGCTCTCAATCTCGTCCAGTAACTCCGCAACCGTACCCACTTCCGTCTGCCGCTCCCTGTCTGCCATGTCCTCAAGGTATTCCGCAATGTCATTCGTCCATCGGTAAAACCGCCTGTTGGAATTGAAGTCTGCCCTGTCCGCAATGCGTATCTGCTCAATGGTCGCTTCATCAACGCCGCACTCACGCAGCAGCTTTTCCTCCGCTTCTTTCCAGATACGCCATTTCCTGTCCTCCCGTCCGTGGTTATATGCCATGCTTCTTTTCCTCCAATCAGAATTGATTGAGAGGGCAGAGAAAAACCCCCTCATTTTCCCAAAGGAAAAAACAAGGGGGCTGAACGCCTTAAATTTTAATTTTCTATTATCTTTCTTAGTTTTCTTAGGATTCTGGCTTTGCGTTTGTTCACAACGCTCTGGGTTATGCCGAACCTCGCCCCGACTTCACGCTCAGAAAGTCCGTCAAAAAAGATTGCCTGTATCAATTCCTGTTCACTATCCGACAGCAAAGGCAGGGCGGCTTTCAGCCTGTCCACCATAACCGCATTGACAACGGTTTCCGCAATGTCTGCCGCTTCATCAGCGATAAAGTCTAAAGGCTTCCCCTCGCTGTCCGTAAATCCATCCAGAGAAAGCAGGCTGTTCTTCGTATCTAATTTTTTCAGATAACGCCACCGTTCCTTATCTCGGTAGAAGTCCGTGTATTGCTCCCTCACGACTTCAAGCAGACAGCCTTGAATGGGGATAAACAGCTTGTCCATATAGGTCTGGTCGGATTCCCTGCGGCGGCAGAAATCCGTATAGGACAGTTCCACATATCTGCCGCTTTCCTTGATATATACCTTTCTCGGTGCGTATTTCACTGTAAGTACCTCCCATCTGAATTTTTGAAATGTTCAAAATCCAGATGGAGAGGTGGCGAACGACACCTAACACCACTAATAGCCCTATGGCACTTTCCAACAAAAATCGACAAAAGAAAAACCGCAAAGGCTCTATGACCTTTACGGTTATGGGAAATATTAATTCTGTTGTATGGAGATTGTACTTCTACATTCAAGGCAGGAAGTGCCGTTGCATAGGCAGAAATTTTTTTAACTGGTTTCCTGCCGTTCTCTGATATGCTATGTATTGATAAATTTTGCTTCGTATGAGCAGATAGATAACTGCCCGAAAAAAGGACATAAAAAAATCCCTCCAAATTTAAAAACAAATTCAGAGGGTAATTTAGGGTATAACAAAATAACCCACCCGAATATCGTTTTTTTTATTTGGTGAGTTTGTTCTTTCAAATACGAAACAAAAAGAGCCGATGATTCGTGAATTGTTCCACAATTTCATCGGCTCTGCGTCTTAAGCGTCTGGCTCTTTGATGACAGTTATCTTCAAGTTGTCAACTTTAATCAATCTTTCTTGTCTGCATTTTGGACAATAAAGGGGATAATTCTCCAAAACAGTGTCCTTCCTAATTTTATTACGGGTTTTGTTCCCACAAACAGGACACAATATCCATTCGCATTTCATCATAATTAGTCTCTAATCCTTTCAAATCTCATTTTATATGACTTTTGCAAGCTGTTAAGCTAACTTGTGGAACATATGCCGAACCTTATCTATACGGCTATTCGGGCGGCGGGGTTGGCAAATAAATTTACCAATAGCTGGCTGGTATCCTTTTAACTCTGTCAAGCAGACTCCCTGCCCATTTGTGAAATAAGTTAAATCGTTCCTGTATTCTTGAATACATCTAGCAGGGATTTCTCCTTTCAGAATGACCTCGTCATTCTTTATCTGAGTACTTACAATATCTGCACAATACCTTGGAGCATCATGATACGCCCGTGAGAGATATTCCTGCGGTGCATAAATTTCAAAGTGGAGATATGGCTCTAATAGTTCTGTCCCTGCTTTTTTTAAAGCCTGCTCCAATACGATAGGGGAAAGCAGCCGAAAGTCTGCGGGGGTACTTACAGGACTATAATACAATCCATATTCAAAACAGATTTTACAGTCTGTCACTTTCCATCCATACAGCCCCTGCTCGCAGCCATAAAGAACCCCCTCCATAACCGCATTTTGGAACGATTGATTTAAATATCCAAGTGAAACTCTGCTTTCATACTGCACTCCGCTTCCAATAGGGAGCGGCTCTATGGACAACCCGACAGAAGCCCAGAAAGGATTTGGCGGGACTTCTATGTGGATGGTATATTCTGCTTTTCTAAGCGGTCTTTCCATATATATAACAGTAGGCTCTTTTATTTCTGCCTCCACATGATATTTTTCCTCAAGGATGGCACAAATGACTTCCATCTGCACTTTCCCCAAAAAAGAAAGTATAATCTCATGCGTTGTAGTATCCACATAATATTTTAAAAGAGGGTCGCCATCTGAAATTTCTGTAAGTGCCCCAAGCAATATTTCCCGCTGTTCAGATTTCTTTACTGCAATCGTTGTTTGGAGCATAGGGAGAGGATTTTCAATAAATTTTCTCTGCGGCAACAGTATTTCGTTCCCCAAAATACTGTTTAGCTGCAAAACATCATTTGGTAAAATTACAATATCACCAGAGCAGGCTGTATCGGATGAATATAATTCACCGTTTGTCGGAACACACATCTCTGTGATTTTTATTTTCTCTTTTTCAGATATTCTAATAACATCCCTCAAATGCAATGTTCCGCTATATATACGCACATAAACAAAACGCCGCCTTTTCTCTGAATATTCAATCTTAAAAACCTGCCCGCATAGTTCAGATTGACCTTCAGGCGTTGATGAATAAAATTTACTGGCAATCACTTCTATAAGCTGCCGAATCCCCAGATTGTTTTTAGCGCTTCCGTGATAAACGGGAAATAACGTTCCGTTTTGGAATCTCCTGTTTTCTTCCTGTTCCAGTTCTGACATTTTAAACGGTTTCCCTGACATATATTTCTCTAATAGTTCATCGTTTCCCATAATTACCGCATCCCACTGTTCCATATCGTCATTGTCCGTTACATTTATATGGGGATGCTGCCCAACCTTTTGCTTCACTATAATTTCCGAAGAAAGCTTTGCTTTCATTTCTCGATATACCATTGGCAAATCAATCCCCTCTTGGTCAATTTTATTGATGAAAAAAATTGTCGGAATCTTCATTATCTGTAGTGCATGAAACAGTATACGGGTCTGTGCCTGTATGCCATCCTTTGCAGAAACTAATAATACTGCTCCGTCTAATACGGATAAAGAACGGTATACTTCCGCCAAAAAATCCATATGGCCTGGCGTATCTATAATGTTGACTTTTACATCCTCCCACTGAAAAGATGTCACTGCTGTCTGGATAGTGATTCCCCTTTGACGCTCCAAATTCATTGTATCTGTCCTTGTTGTGCCTTCATCTACGCTCCCTAGTTCTGCAATTGCACCACTGGTATACAATAAACTTTCCGTTAATGTTGTCTTTCCTGCGTCAACGTGAGCCAGAATGCCTAAGTTAATTATTTTCATGTGATTTTCCTCCTATCAACACCCAAAAAAGGGCATAAAAATACCCAGTGATAAATACTCCTATCACTGGGTAAATAACTCCAATAGCCCCAAAACACTTATATGTTTTCGGGCATATAAAATTACATGATAAAAGTATTTTTAAACTGGGTACAAAAAACTAAGCCCCATATTAAAAGTGAAACGAGACTGCTACTTTTTGTTCCCACTATCAAATTGACAGTTTATTTAAGAATACCTTGCCGCATATTTATTAACTCCTTGTATAATACTGAATCTAATTATATTCCTTAACCCTTTATTTGTCAAGCTGACAAACTAAAGCAGAAAAAGCGGCAGGATTTCCCCCTGCCACTAATCATCTGTTTATGCAAAAATAATTTCCTTTTCCACAATCTCCCTCGCACAAGCCCTTATGTTATTGAGGCATCCTGTCCATTCTAAGGCGTTTTCTGCCTTTAGCTGTTCCGTTATGCCCTGTGCCTGTTTCATACCCTCTATGAGCCTTTCAAAGCGTTCCTGTGCCTGTCTGTTGATGTCGGCAAGGTAGGCGTTTAGCCTGCCGCTTGTAAGAAGATTGGTGTATGTAACTTTACGGTACTGTTTTAGATAATCTAAATGCCGTTGCCCCCAGATGCCTATTGCCTGTTCTTCTTCGGCGGGTACAGTTAAGCACGGTATCAAATAATCCCCTTGCCTTTCGTATTTGCCGCCCAGTTCCTCAAATAATGATTTTGCCATTGTCTGTTACCTCCACATTCTTTTTTATTTTGAATGTCCGCAAAATCCGTCCTACATCCGAAGGTTTCCACGGGCAATCAATGTGATGAGCCGCGACAAGGCGTTTTTGGATATTGGTTCCTGTTCCCATCATGGACGTGCTTCCCAGGAGGATTCGTTTCCTGCCGCTCCTCATGTCTGCAAATAATTCCTCTTTCTGCTTATCACTATGGGCATCATGAATAAATGCAATTTCATCTTCTGGTATTCCTTTCCTGATCAGCTCCTGTTTCAGAAAGTCATATACATTAAATTTCTTGTTTCCTGTGGGCGTGCCAATATCGCAAAAGACAGCTTGTGTCCCCTTAAACTCCTGGGAACCAATGTATTCCTGATAAATATTCTCTGCCGCCTGAAAGAGTTTGCCGTCACCATCTACTTCCGCATCTGGGTCAATCAGCCGGGGATCGGTGCCGAGCAACCTTGCTTCGTTGGTGATCTTGAGCATGTTATCGACCGTTGGATCTACATTCCCTGCTCGTATTGCTTCCGCGCGTTTAGCCAGTTCCTGCATCATGTACTCAACACTCTCAGACGCCACGCTCTCCACAATTTTGTATTTCCCACCTTTTAACTTAGGTACATTCAGGTTCAGCATTGAAGGCAATTGGATATCAGCCACCTCCCGGAACATATTCATAAGCTCCGGCAGATTACAGAATTTATTGAACCGGCTCCGCATTCGGTATCCGCCCTCTGGTGACATTTCAAGCGAAGTGGTAACTTCGCCAAAATTGGCCGCCCAACTGTCAAAATGGTCAATCCCCTTCTCATGTAGTTTCTGTGACTGCAGATACAACTGCATGACATACATTTCACACATGGTATTGGAGATAGGCGTCCCGGTTGCAAGGATAACATTTCTTCCTCCGGTCAGTTCCTGGATATACTGGATCTTTTGGAACATATCCATAGCCCGCTGGGAACCATTGGTGGAAATACCTGCCACATTACGGATTTTTGAAAAGATAGACAGGTTTTTAAACACATGCGCTTCATCTACAAACAATGCATCTATCCCTAACTGTTCAAAATCCAGAACATCATCCTTTTTTGCATCATTTCTCAGACTTAAAATTTGGGATTCCAGATTTTTCCGTTGACGCTCCATATCTTTTATCCCCCATTTAGCCCCCTGCTCCTCCTTCATCTCCGCAATGGCCCCCGAAATTCGTTCCACCTGATTTTCAAGAATTTTCGCACGCCTTTCCGCAGACAGGGGAATCCTCTCAAATTGAGAGTGTCCCAAAATCACGGCATCATAATTATTTGCAGCAATCCTACATGTCAGCTTTCTTCTATTTTCACTTTTAAAATCTTCTTTCGATGTCACAAGTAGATTGGCACTGGGATATAAGTGCAGGAATTCTGCCGCCATCTGCCCCACAAGATGATTCGGTACGACAATCATTGCTTTATGCATCAGCTTCAGCCGTTTCAACTCCATACAGATAGCCGCAATTTCATAGGTTTTTCCAGCCCCAACCGCATGGGCCAGCAAAGTGCTTCCATGCAGTGCCCGGTCTACAACATTCCGTTGATGGTCCCGCATATTTATTTCCGGATTCATACCGGGGAACGATAAATAAGAACCGTCATAAACCCGCAGACGGTTATCATTGAAGTTCTGATTGTAAAAATCCACATATTTTTTTCTACGCTGCGGATCTTTCCATATCCACTCCTTAAAAGCATCTTTTATGAGGGTTGCCTTTTCCCTTGCCAGAGTTGTTTCTTTCTGATTTACTACATACCGTTCACTGTCCCCAACTTCAATCTTATCTTTGACGGTAATTACATTCTGGTTCAGTAACGCCTCTATGATGGAATATGCATCAATCCTTTTTGTTCCATATGTCTGGCTTGCCGCCACAGAAGAATAGTCGCTGGATTTATTAGTAACCTTGTAAGACATAGTATATCGGTTTAACTGTACCTTGATTGCATAAGTCCCGTCTCTGTACTGATCCGGCGTATTCAGCGTCTCATAGATAAATGCCTCATAATCTTCCTGATCAATCCAAGAGGTTCCCAACTTTACGCCGATTTCCGTTGCCGTCAAATCTTCCGGCTGCACCGCTTTCAGGGCTTCTACATTTGCCAAATAGACGGGATTATCTTTTGCATACACTTCTGCAGCCTTTAGTTTATTCCGAACCGGACCGCTCAAATACTCACTTGCCGTTTCCCATCCCTGATTAGGATTCCCATCAGCCGCTTTGACTGGGTTTAAGAATACCTGCCCTTTTAATTCCTGCAGGAGCCGTTCCCGTTCTACCGGATAGACACTCAGCATATAGGGGATATGTACCTTCCCATATTCCGCCAGGCTGACTTTCAACGCGTCCATGGCTGTATCCACCTTCTTAACTATGGAAACTGGCGCAATAGTCTGTTTATAAAAGATATCCGCCTTCTTTATATTCTTGTTTTCATCTTCCGTTTCCAGGCTGCATAACAGATAGTAGTCATTGTCCTCCCGGAATGCTAACTTGTTGGCACGGCTGGACAGATATCCATACTTCTTTACATAAGGATCATAAATCTTATTTAGCTTTTCCTGTGCCTCAACAAGTTGATCTGTACTGCACCCATGTGTCTGAATATCAATCAGGTATCTGACCGACTGCCGGATAGCATGCATTCCAAGGATACGATTCCGTTGCGTCTCGTTTCCCGACCATCTCACCATGATATCATTATCCCGGTAATAGATTTCTCCCTCTATGACTGTATATGTGTTATTTGCCACATCTAAGAGGGCCGGCATGGTATTGGGAAGTTCTTCCTTGCTGTTTACATCAGGGAGCAGCGTTTTTTCCTCTACCGGACAATAATCGGCTGATAGAAAAGAAATAGCATGATTCAAATCTTCTTCAAGATTAAAATTTTCCTCATCTTCTACGATCAGTTCTGTATAATTAGAGTTTTGACCATAGGTATGCCTGTCAAAAGCCATCTTTCCCAGCATCATTTCCGGATGGTTCATATAATACTCATTGACCGGCACCCCATCATCGGTATAGGTGATGTTCATCCATTCCTCTGATTTATTTGTGGACAGTACACTTCCCTTCTTTTGAAGGAAGATAATGTCAGATGTCACTTCTGCTCCCGCGTCCTTTTTGAAGGCAATCCCTGGCAGACGTACCGCGCCGATAAAGTCTGCACGCTCCGCCAAGTATTTTCGTATCGTGGAATTGGCTTTATCCATGGTGAATTTTGTTGTGACAACCGCAATGATTCCTCCAGGGCGAAGCAGGTCCATGGATTTTGCCAAAAAATAATCGTGAATACGGAAACCATACTTTTTATATTCAGGATCAAAAATTTTGTACGCGCCGAAAGGAACATTTCCCACGATGACATCAAAGCTGTCCTTTTCAAACTTTGTCTTTTCAAATCCTTTGACTTCAATTGCGGCATGAGGGTGAAGCTGTTTTGCAATCCTTCCACTGATACTGTCCAATTCCACTCCATAAAGACGGGAATCCCGCATATCTTCCGGCAGGACACTATAAAAGTTCCCGACGCCCATACTGGGTTCCAAGATGGAACCATTTGTGAACCCAAACTGCTCCAATGCTTTATAGATTGACTTAGCGACAACGGGCGGCGTGTAAAATGCGGAATTAATACTTCCCCTGGCCTGCTCATATTCTTCCTCTGTCAACAGCGTCTGCAGTTCCTGATACTCGTTTGTCCAGTTTGGACTCTTAGGATTGAATACATTAGCAAGACCTCCCCATCCTATGTATTTGGCGAGGATATCCTGTTCCTCTGGTGTAGCCGGGCGGGAGGACTGTTCCAGTTCCTTTAACAGACGGATTGCTGCGACATTACTCTTATACTTTGTCTTGTCACCGGAAGGGAATTCCCATCCATCAGGGTAAAAAAAATCCGAAACCTGAATGACGTTTTGGTTTCGGTTACTCATTTCCTTATATAATAGGAAGGTTTCTTCCGGACATAGGGCAAATTCTTCTTTGCGTGCCGCTTCATATTCCCCCGGTGGCAGGTACTCTCCCACATCAATGGCTGCCTGGATTGCACGCGATACTTCCTGCATGGTAAAAGCCCCATGTCCTTCATTTTCTCCATTCACAAGGCGGAATTCAACGACTCCACTTTCACCATACGTGTAATGGATCAATCCCCAGCTTGTATTTAGCGCAGACTTTCCATAGTCCTGCTTAGACTGAACTTTCAAAATTTTTGAAAGAAATTCCTGTTTTTCCTTTTCCCCTGCCTGTTCAAAGAACCTTTGAATCAATGGTTTGGAGGGAATCAATGCCATGGAATGAAGGGCATATGCATTTGCAGCCTCTTCAAATACTGCCTTTAACCGTTCACTTCTTCCATCAGCCTGGGTCTCCTGTATTTCTTCTCCTGTATCCTCTGTTCTTTTGTCATCTTTCTCAATTACGGTATCCGCACTTAAATATGGTATTGTTACTGCCGGTGTCTCGCCGGCCTGTTCTAATAACCCCTGGTATTGGGACGCCAGATTTTGAAACCAGGGAATTCTTTTAATTTCCTCTACAGAGAAATCCTGGCTGGATTCAGGATATTGATCTAATTCGATTATCCGGGCCAGAATGTCCCGGATCACACGCCACGGATAGGTCTGCACCTTATTACCGTCAAAAGAACAAGAAATCTCTCCAGCATGGAAGGTCAGTGTTGAGGTAAATATCCAATCCACATCTGAACCAAGCAGGGAAAGGAAACTCTGCCGTATAAATTCGGTTTCCTGCTGGGGCAGTAAGTTTATGGTCATTACATCATAAATCATGTCAAATACTATCCTGCCATCTGCCGTTTCCAGGAAATTTTCTACTGTTTCGGCCAATGATTCCGGTATTTCCACGTCCTTTTTTATTGGCTGATAGTATTCCCCGCTTTCGATTAATAATAGGATTTCTTCTGCCACTATCTTAAATGGAAGATACCCACTTAGATACTGCCTCTGCTCATGCCAGTATAACTGGATTCCCGTATTATCTGTCTCATATTCAAATTCAAGTCCCTCACCAGTAATAATGGTGTCTCCACCTTCGTAAATCTGATAAAGAAATTCAACACGCTCCTCTATCCCTTCATTTAACTCAAAGAAATCATAGATCTTTTTCTTTAGGATAGGTTCCAGTGCGCCTGCTAATACCACTTCTCTGCATAATTCATCTGTCACTTCTACAGGCACTGGTTCAACAGAAAAAGAAGGAACCGCAACAGCAGTTCCTTCCTCTATATCAGTATCTATTACCTCGGCTTGCAGATTACTTCCTGCATCACGGTTTCCTGAGCTATCATCGCTGCTTCGTTTCGAAGTCTGGTCATCTCCATCGTATCCGCCGGATTGATGTTCCTCTCCACCGCTTTTATCCTCACGTAGTCCTCCACGATCTGGTCGTGCAGCTCCCACGCTTCCGCCTCTATCTGTTTCAGCAGCTCCGGCAGTTTGCCCGTCCGCAGCAACAGGCTGTACCGGCTTTCCTCCTTCTCCAGCAGGTATTCCTGTGCCAGCTTCGCGTATCTGCCCAGCGTCTCCAGCCCTTCCGCCTGTTGGCTCCCTGTCTCCAGCATCGGGTACAGCAGCCCGTCCTTTTCTTTCCTGTAATTCAGTTCTACCATCTTGATTTCTCCTTTCATCTTCCCGGATCTCTTTCGCAATCTCTGCAAATCTCCGCAACGTCCTCTCTGCAATATCCGATATGAGGATACCTATTTTGGATAGTATCACCTCTTCCTGGTAGTTTGTTATTGCAGACAGTCCTGTATCAAAAGTATCAATCCCGCATCGCCTTAATACCAAGTATGCGGTGCTCTGCAGGATGAATTCTTCAACTGGTGACATTTGTTTATCGTCCAATTCATCCTTGCTGGTAAGAACTGCTATTTCATGAATCCTGTCGTTTTCCTCTTCCATTATAGCACGTACATATGTTCTCGTAAAGTTTTTTATTGCTATCCTGAAATTATTTTCTTCCTGATATTGTTCTGGAAATAGCCTCTTTGCAAAAGCAGGAGCATTTTCTTCATTGATTTCCCATATCCAAGGCATAACCCTTCCGCCGGTGCTTTTGATATCATAGACATACTGCGCACCTCCCAGCATCTCAATGGGAAATGTTGCGATTCCAATCTCACCGCCCCTGACATAACGCTTTGCTTTCTTCCAGTCTGAAAATCCCAGGAGGATTTCTGCCTCCGGGTATTGTTCGTAAATGATACATGTATTCAAAAAGTCAAAACGATATAAATTCCCCCTGGCAGAAAACTCCAGATATTTTCTCCACTGTTCACCGTCACGCGAGATATCAAAAATTGCAATATCATACAAATCTGATACCTTCATGGTGTGCTGATCCATAGGTTCACCTTCTTTCCCGGTCTGCCATAGTAAATAAACTCATCTGTTCCATTTTGGGTTCTATTTTCTCTGGGCTGCTTTCAATAATCTGTCTGTATTTTTTAAAATCAGGTATCTCACGGTGCCTTCTCATAATGACAAAATCCTGGTTCCTGATTGCATCCTCCAATTCCCTTACATTTCTTAATGCATTTCTGATTTCAAGCCCATTATCCATTTTAGGACTTAGTTCCAGTCCGCATAAATACTGATAGTCCACATCGTCCCTACATTGACGGAAGATACCAACGGCTGCCCAATAAATCTTTTCCGCCTGTACCATAAAATGTTCCGGCAGCTTCTCCGGTGTCTTTCGGTGGTAAATTTCTGGAAATTCCCCTGCCTCCTTCATATCATACTTCGCGCTAATGATATGGTTTCTTAACAGGTTCATATTTTGCCCGTCAGTATAATAAGGATCACTGCCTCCACTTAATAGTTCCTTGTCCCAGCGGCAAAAAGAGTCTTCCAGTCTTTCTTTTAATGTTTCCCTACTCATCTCCCACCCATATTCCGCGGCTTTTCCCGATGGATACCCACCATTGACAAGGTTACACCCCGCAGGTCGCTGTAATCCAATACATAACCACTTTTTGCGTCCGAATAATTGTCATGTGCCTCTGATAAGGATGATTCCATGCTCTGTGCCCTGACCGTCACTATTTTACTTAATGTTTCGGTTATGCGGATATCATAATCCTGTTCTTTGGTATCGCTTATATAAACAACTTGCTTCTCCCCACATTCTTCTATCCCAAAACGCCCACTCAATTCTTCCAGTAATGTATCTGCAGGCTTCCCTAGCATATCTCTGGATTTTATTTCTGGTATATAGAATTTACCATCATCACACTGGAAAAATGGGATTTTCTCTCCATCCTTTTCTACTCCCAAGACTAGCTGCCTGTTTATCATACCTTCCTGCAGACCGTCCAGAAACGCCTCCCGTGCCTCCCACAGCCCCATCCAGGCTTTATACAGTATTACATGGTATTCCCCTTTCATCCTGACCTTTTCAAGATAATAAAAATTGTCCTCCATATAGTCAGACATTGGCATTCTCCTTTCAAAAAGGCAGTCTTGCCGACTGCCCTCAATTTTTTCTTCATTTCTTATTGATTTCTTCTTTTCATTTACAGCATGTTTATCCCTCCTCAGTTTCATTACCTTTAAATTACATTACGATTAGAACTTCAAAGCAAATTTGTATGCTGATGCTACCGACATGGCCTTCCATACAAACCGATGTTAGACGGAACCAATGGCCGGTAAACCACGCCATATGCTGTCCCTCGTGCGTCCACCTGCATCCCATTTCCTACATAAATCGCCACATGCCCAATAGACATAAATTCCCCCGCATTTGTATCACGGGAATGGAAGATCAAATCTCCTGGCCGTAGTTCATTTTCACTAACCTGTAGACCATTGTCTACAATATACTGTCCCTGTGTTGATGCAACGGATGGAAGGTTTATACCAAATTCTGCATATAACCTCTGTACCAGAGAACTGCAGTCATAATATCCTTCCTCATACCGCAAATCCTGGCTATACTGGCAGCCAACCTTATCTAACGCCGCAAGTGCCACCTGCTCGCCAATGCCGCTTGCAGGCATACTGTGCAGGAATTCGTCACTCATGACCTCACGCAGCAACTTCTCCTGACTGGGTGTCAGTTTGCCAAGTTCAATATAATCTTCATAGGTAAGGTTGTACACATATAATGAGGTGTGTGTTACTTCCACCGTGTTGCTGCCATTGGAATCAGCCAAAAATACCTCCATATCCTGATGTCCAAAATTCTGGGCTGTCCCATGGTCTCCAAAATACATATCAAAGTCTACACCATAACGGTCAAAATCTCCGGTATCCTCCACCACATATTCCTTTCCGCCTGCTATGATATGTGTCCCCATAGGAAGCGTGGGATTATAAGCATCAACGGCCAGGGTGTGGTCTGCTTTCGGCATGACGCCGCTTGCCGTAGGACCTCCCGACCATTGGCCACAGCAGATAGAACAGTTGCAATAACCACTGAATGTCATGATTCCAAGGCTTTCACCGGCCCGGATCGTATCTGTCACTGTCTCAGATGCAAAGTGGTTCATTTCATCAAAAATCTCCTTTAAGTGCTTTTTATTCTTATCACTCATGACGGTTGAGAAATTTCCCTGCCCGGTTCCATAACGCACCATATATACCATCATCACATCGGTAAAATTGCTACGAGCCACGCCACTCTGCATATTTTTGTAGGTTACATCCTCATCACTGTCTTCTTCCGCCGCCCTTACTTCCTCGTTAAATTCCCGGTAATACTCCGATAATACGCTTTGTACCGTATCCCCTTCCTGTAATGGTGGTAGAAAGAGAGCCAAAGGGGTGTTATACAGGATTACAATAATCAGGACAAAGGGCAAGGCAATCGTAACCAGCCCTCCCAATAACGGCCCCAACAGCCCCAGAAGATACAAAACAAGCTGTTTGACAACCAATCCAGCCCTCATGACGGCGATATCTTTTGCGGCTTTTGCAAAACTGTCCTTTTGTTCCTCACCGCTTAGCTTGTTCACCATGAAAGCATACATGCGCCTCCGGATAGCTTTTTTCATCCGGGTATTTTCCTGTTCCTTTTTTACCCTTCCTCGTCTTACTTCATTCTTTGAGGATATCTTCTCATCTTTTTTTCTGGTCTTTAATGTATCCCGGTCCTCTCCCGGCATTTGTTGACTTTGAAATCTGTCCTCAGACTTCTGGTCCACTGCTTCAGACCCTCGCTCCGTTCGTGTGAGGGTCACGGTATCTTTAAATCCAAAATCATAATCTTTCCGTTTAATATCCGGCCCGGAAACATTGTCTAAGTGAAACTTAGGATCTTTGCTGGCTTTTTGCTTCTGCTTTTCCCGGACAAAGTTCTCTTTTGGTTTCTCCTTACTCTTCCGCACTCCATCATCTTCAAAATCTGCGTTCTTCTCACTTCCAGCCAAATATCTGGGATAAGTTTCTTCCCTTGATTCCTGGCGTGATTCCTGACCTGACTTCTTTTTCTCTTGTCTGGGTTTCCTGTCTGTATTTTTATAATCCAGGGAACTCTCTTTCTTTCCTGGCTGCTTTCTAAACCCTGATACAGAATTCGCTGCAAGAACCGCACTTTTCTTATCTTCTTGTTCCTTCGGCTCTGATACAGGATGAATCTCCGTGGACTTCATGTGGATCTTTTTATCCGATAATGAGGCTTTTTCATCTATACCCCCGGAAACAATCTTTTTTCCAAGAAGTCCCGATGCAGAACTTTTTTCAGTTCCCAGGTAATTATGCGTTTGTAATTTTACTTCTGCGTCTGCCTTCAGCTTTATCTGTGCTTCTTTTTTACTTTTAAATCGGTTGTCAATGATTCGTATTCCTCCCTTCAGCTATTGCTCATATCTTTTTCACCTGATAATAGAGGCTTTCAAAGTGGAATCCTTTTACACCCTTTATTGCAGGACTGCAGAAACCAAAAGGAAGCTGATAATGTGGATCATACTTTTCTTTCAACATTTTGTATGCTTCCTCTGCCGACACATCCAGTTCCATGTATTCCGTTCCGTCAGGCATATACTTATCACTGAAAAGGACTACTTCTTCTAAAGTTCCTTTCTCAATCAGTTCACTAACTTCCTCCGGAGTAAGTAAAGTTCCACACTTCTCATATACTTCATCCTTGAGTTTCCGAAAATTGTATAACTCCCTGTCTTCCAGCATCATATAATCCCGTTCAAACAGGACGGCGATCTGATTTGGAAACACAATAGCCTCCACATTCATTTCCCTGCAGGCTGTCCGCGCTTCCCTTTCGGAACGGAATCGGTATTCTCTCGGTATTTCGATTTCAACCTCCCACTCATACAATTGAAATCCAATACTGAATCCAAATCTCATATTCTCAACCCACCTTTCTGCAAAAAACGGCTGCAAATTTTCGCAGCCGTTTTTCCAATAAAAAAAGTGGCCACTAGAAGCAACCACTTTTTCTTGTAATACATTCTTCAATTTTTATTTATCCACAGACCGTTTTCCAGACAGCCACAACGTACTGGTGCGCCTGTATTTTATCTCCTATAGAACATTTTTATCCTTTAAATATCTTTCAATCTCACCGATAAACTCCTTTGCCTTTTCAATCTGCTCCTCTGCGTCTTGCCTTGAGGCAATGAAAAAATCCGAGTAATCCGATTGTTCACGCATGATAGAGGCATTTTTGATTATTTTAGAAGTCTCCTTCGCAAAAATCCCAGTTTTCACGAAATTTTGGTTAAAATACGCAATCACGCCGCTATGTTTACTGGAATCAAATCCTTCCAGTGCTGTAATGGCACGCATGGCATGAAAAATAGAATAGTAGGAACGGTTCAGCGATGGTTTATACATACCGCCTGACAACATTTCTTTTGCCGCAGCTAAATCCTCTAACGCACGCTGGTAACGGTACTTTGCTAATGTCTCTAAGCTGCCCACAGTACCACCCCTTCTTCCTTCACGTTCTTATAGAATGGTAAAGTATCCTCCCACTCCAAAAAGTTTTTATAGTCAATATACAGAATGGAAAAGACCTGATCATATTCCAAATCCATATCCACCGCCAGGTCCACCATACGGTCATGCATCTCTTTTGTTTCTTTTCCGTTCAGTAGAACTGCTATATCAATATCCGATTCCTTTGTATTGGTTTTACGGGCAAATGAACCATATAGTAAAATACTTACCAATTTATCACCGTAAATATCACGCAGGCCCTTTACCAGCCTGTCAAACATTTCCTTATTCTTATCCACGCCGATTCCCTCCTGTCTTATCTTTTATATGGATATTGTACCGTATTTTTTGCTTTTATTCAATGCATATATGAAAGCCTGTTATCTGGCCTGCTTTCGCTCCTTTGGATTTTGTACCCCGTGCTGTACCGGTTCAATAATCTTCACTTCCGGCATCAGTCGTTTGATATCCTCAATTGCTTTCTGTACCAATGGGCTGTCACGATAATATGGGATAGAGTTGATAATATCCACATCCAGCCGGTTTGCTGACACCAGATCAAACTCACCGGAATAGATAGAATCATCGTCCTTGATTGTGAATCCAATCCCATTCCCCATGCACGCCATTTCTTCCGGGAGATTCCTGTATCGTTTCACAGCTTGTTCCAGGCTCCTGCACTGATACACTTTCCCCAACGAGGGAAACTCCATACATTCCGCCACGTAAAATGATATTGTGGGAATCGGCTTCTTTCCATACTCTACTCCGTTTTCTGCAGCTATTTCATTATATATTTTCTTCCCATCGGGCATCATATTCGCCTCCTTCATACTTAAATAGGTTTCCTTTCCTAATATAACGTGGTCTAACACAGTGATACCAATCAGTTCTCCACAAGCCACAAGCCTTTTAGTCATTAAAACGTCCTGTTTGGAAGGTGTGCAGTCCCCTGATGGGTGATTATGCATTAATATAACACTGGCCGCATTGGAAAGGATACTGGCTTTAAAGATTTCCCTCGGGGAGAGTATGCAGCTATTTAGTGTCCCCATGCTGGCTATATTTACGTTGATCACCTGCCCATTGGTCTTCAGGTTAAGGACGAAAAATAATTCCCTGTCAACAGAATCGAATTCCTTTAATAAGAGTTGGACTGCATCATTCGGATTTTGGATTTTATCCTCACTGTATATGGGTGGATCATCAACCAGACGAATACTTACCATTTTCAGCCCATTTGCCTTCATCCGCACCCCTCCTATCTATCACCAGTAACTCACCATCTTCAATACAGTTTATACGCATAGTAAGTTCGCTCTGTGTCAGTATTTCCACATTATTGTTATCCTGGCTATCCATCTATCTTTTTGCCTCCTTATGTGTTTGTATCTGTGTGCTACCGTATATTTTGTCCAGATACTTTTCTGCCGCTTCATCTATGGAAGAGTGAATATGGCGAGACACAGCAGAATACAGACTCAAACTGCCCTCGAAGGAATCTCCCCAATCGCGCCCATCGCGCACGGCCGACAATATTAAATCTGCTCTACTGGGTGGTATATCCGGATCAAAGTAAAGTTTATCCTCTAAGTACCCTATTTTGTTGTCACTCACAAATTTCTCCATAGCATCAAACTTTTGTTCCCAATCCCGTAAAGTTTCCATATTAAGAAGCTGCTTAGAGAAAAGTGGAATACTGCCATACTGTCTGACTGCCATGTACAGCCAGTCCATCTTTTCATTTTCTATGCGTATCACTTCAAATTCATCCCTTCCAGCCTCATTCTTCAGTATTTTTCGTTTCCTACCATATACCTGGCTTACGAAGGGATAGTCGTGCGAATTAAGGCCGCGGTAACACAATCTGTCAAAATCCGGGTCTGCAAGTTCAACCGTTGCAACTACACTGGCTTTGACTTCCTCAAAACGATCATGTTTCAAATCATCCAGATTAACAGATATCCATCTGCTTCTGTTTCCTGTCTTCAAAACCCTACACTCTATTGGAGGGAATAACTTTTGTACCCCGTTTACTTTCATTTCAGGCATGATGTTTATCTTCCTTTCCCATGTCCAGCCAATTTCATCTTTTCTTCCATACTGTCAGGAACTTTACTATCCCGTCCGGCTCTGTTATCCAAAGCCCTCTGCGTAAAACCGTCCAATGATTTCTGCATATTTTCTGTGTGCCCCGCCATACTTTTCACAATTTTCCCACAAAATTCTATGGCTTGCCTGATCTTTGCCACAATACCCTTATCGTAGTCATACTCAAAAACATCCGCTGCATCTTTCCCCATAAGAAGATTTTTAGCATTTTTCCGGTGTCCCTTCGCTGCGCTAAGTTCCATCCCAATATCCCCCATGGTCCGTGCTCCATCTTCCAGGTTTTTGGCAGATTGTTCCAGATGCTCATGAATTACCGACAGCGCCCTGCCTGCTTTTGATTTATCAATAAACGTGTATAGTGCCTGTTCTCCATAATACTTTACATGCCTCTTTACATGCCCCACTGCCTGTTTAATGCCTTCCGATACCTCATTTCTTAAAGCTCCCAGCCATACTTTCGCTGCGTGCACTCTATCTCCGGACGCCTTCACAAAATTGTCTATTTTAGCTTTCAGGGTTTTATCATTTAATTCGTCTAACTGCCCGCGCAGATACAGCAGTTCGTCCTGCATATCCTCAAAATACTTTTCCATCTGGTTAAAATACTGTAAAAAATCCTCCAGGTTCTGCGCCTGCGCGTCCATGCGGTTTTCCTCCATCATGGCAAACATTTCTTTTAAATGCGGCTGTTCCCCCAAGGGAACATTCAACGATACCTCCATCATAGCTGCCTCCTGTTATCTCTTTTTTTCTGATTTTCCTGAAATACTGCTTACCTTTTCCTTTTTATCCCGATTCTCTGCTTCAATCATACGTTCATTTATTTTTGCATCGTTAAAACACTCAAAGATTGCATCCAGGTCAATATCTTCCGGTTCAAGGACCTGGTAAGAGTTTACGAGGAAAAAAGCATGTTCGGATATCAAATCATAATCGGATTTTGGAATTGATGTTATCTCAAATTCATACTGTAACAGCTCCAAACAGGCGTTGAAAAGCTGTTCTGCCAGTGAATCCCCACGCTTATACAAAAGAGGGATTTCCGGATTCTCCTGCCAGGTCCGCACACTCCGCAGGATACAGTCCAATGTTTCTGTATTGCAGGACCATGTATCCGCTTCTTCTATCTTTCCCTTCTCGCAATGTTCTGGCACAACGGGTTCTGGATCTTCCAATGTTCCTTCGACAATCATCTGTAAAATATCCTTTCCTGTCCCTCCAGCCTTAAGGACCCGTGCCGCTGCCCGCATCTCATATGGATACAAGCACAATTTCTCTTGTGATAAATTCAGGACCTTAATCGCCGTTTCCTTGCTAAACTCAGACTGAATAGCAGAAAAAACATGATAATAGGAATCCAACCACTTCTCTACCGCTTTATTTTGCGGCAGTTCCCTAAAACCAGCATACTGCCCCATGGCAACACAGTCCTCCGCCCATTTCACCCAGGTCCTAAGTTCCCCGTCTGTTTGCAGTTCCAGCAGATGCTTTACTACTAACACAAAGATATCTCTATTCAACGATGTTCCTCCAATCTTTCTACCTCGTCTTTGGTGGTTTTTTATTTGCCTTTGTCTGCTCTGGTTTTGCCATTCCATTGATGGAGCAGTATCTCTCTACTCCTGCCCTGTCAAATTCCTCCAGGCGTTTAAGGTCAAACGCCACCTTATAATAACTTTCCATGCCCGAATAACCCATTTCCGGAAGCACCTTTCCAAGTTTGTGCTTTTTAATAAAGTCCAGTTTGCTTTTACTGGCAAAGGCGTCAATGTATGCCTCATTTCTTTCGACAGGCATATGAGCCAGATTGATGGTCAGATCAGCAAAAGATTCCTCATATCCCTCCTCCATATGGGTAAGACCGATATACAGTCTGTTGTCATAACGATAGGCATCAACTTCAAGCATCAGCTCCTCATGCCCAAATTCCCAATCATAACCCAATGTTTTTTTCTCTTCTTCCATTTCCTTACCTCTCATAATTATGAATACTGGTCATCCGTCTTTATTCCCTGTTTGTTTTTTTCATGAAGATTTGTATTGAACAAATCATATATGATATTATTCTTCTTTACCCTGGCATCAAAAGGAATAATGACTTCACCGTGTTTCAGGATTCCCATACCGGAATTACAGCCGTTCACGTATTTCAACTGTGCTTCCGGAATCCCCGCTACCCGTGAAAGCTCCTGGCTGTCCACATTTGCCTGTTTTAACAAAGCAATAAATTCAGAGTTCGCCAGCATGGTTACGGCTGTGTAATTCTGGAGCATATCAGAAATATTCTGGGTGATGGCGGTACACAAGCCGCCTTGTTTCCTTACTTTTTTCCACAGGGAATAGAGAAATTTTCCCGAATATTCACTGCGTCCAGAATGTTCCCCGGTTCCCAGCAACACATGGCACTCATCTATGTATAGCCATGTAGCTCTTCCTTTTTCTGCATTTCTGGCAATCCGTGCCCGGACATTTTCCAGCATGACCAGCATCGCAATCGCACTCAGCTCTTTTCCAAGATCACGGATTCCATAAACAATGAACCGGTTGTCTACGTCTAAATTGGTTTGATGGTTGAAAATATTCAAGGAACCGCTTACAAACAGCTCAAGCCCCAAGGCAATATCCCTGGCTTCCTCCTCTGGCTGCTTCATCAGCAGGTCATAAAAATCCGACATAACCGGCACATATTTTTCCTTGCTCATGGCAATATCCAGATACAGCTTACGGATACAACGGTCAATGATGGATTTATGCCGGCTGTTTAGCATTTCCGACATCGCCTGCTCACACAGACCAAGCATAAATTCGCCCTTATCTCGGATCAGTCCTTTACTGTCGGCAAGGTCCAATTCATTCACATCAAGCCAGAGCGGATTTATATAATTCTGGGTGTAATTTGACAGGTTGATGCATACACCCCCTAAGTTCTGGGCAATATCAAAATACTCCAGTGTCGGATCGATGACGATGATATCATCACCTGTCTGCAAATATACCCCCAACATCTCGGACTTACAGAAAAAGGATTTTCCACTGCCGGGTACGCCAAATACCATAGCGTTTCCATTGGTCAGTTTTTTCCGGTCTGCCACGCACAGGTTTTTAGAAATCCTGTTCGTTCCATAACATAAGCCCGTGGGTTCATAAATCTCCTGCACATTAAAAGGCATTAAAGCCGCGATATCCCGTGTAAGCATGGTGCGCATGGTTTCGACTTGTCGCACCCCTACGGGCAGAGCAGTATTTAATGCCTCTCGCTGTTGGAGATGATGTACCTCCATATTACAGAGATATTTGTTTCCTATCGTCTGGATTGTCTCTGTAATACTGTTAAGTTCTTCCCTGGTATCCGCAATCAGTACCATATTTACACCTGCAAAGAACAGGTTCTGGTCATTCTCCCGTACATCGTCCATCAACGCTTCCAGGGTTTTCTTTTCCACTTTCTTTCCATAACTGATGTCACTTGCAAAGTCATTGTTTTTATTACGGACACGCTGCTGGCGTAAAATATCTGACTCCACACCCAGATATTTTTTCTGCAATGTTCTTGTTGTCAGGTCCTTTGGCACAGGCACAATATCTATAGAGGTGATACTGTGTACAGGAACATTGGTAATTTCATTAATGAAAGTGTCCGGCAGGCTTGTCGGATACCTTCTGATGAATACAGCCCTGCAGATTTTCCGGTCTGTTTCAAAGTCATTCGGGGAATACTTAATCATGGAACCGCAGATATCATTTTTGTAATCTGTTTTACTTTTTACATACGCATCAAAATCAAAAGAAAATGTTTCTTCGTCACCAATGCGATAAAAATTATACAGAACCCGGAGCCGTTCCGCCGCGTCAAGCGGCTCCAACTTTGAGCCTATCGCATGGAATTCTTGCTGCATCCCTCCTTCAAAGGTATTAAAAAATGCTTTTGCCTGTTCATAATCTTTCCGTTCCACAGTAACCGTAAGAAAGCGTTCCTGTTCAATCCCCTGTTTTCCCGCTACAATCCGTTCCTCTACGATATCATTGTAAACGTCCCGAAGATGGTCATAGCCATCATCTTTATCTGGTATCAGGACATTCTGCCTGAACTGGCTCATGTTCCTGTTTTTGTTGTATATTGTAATCTTAAAAGCAACATCAATCGCATTAACCAGCTTGCAATACTGCTTTAAGATTTCATACTGGTCTCCCTCCGACACCGTGACATAATTTATGTCAGCAAAACGGTATACCCTGCTGTACCGGTTCTTTGTATTCTCAAAAATACCATCCTTTGCAATCCTCAGAATCTCAATCTGCTGCTGAACACTCTTCGGGGCTGCAAACAATGGTTTGTCCGCTTTTTTTAACTGTATGAAACGATCTGTAAAAATTCCCACTTCCGTAAACCTCCTTTAATCCAAGGCAGGCTACGGGAAGTAGTTTAGCGAATCCCGTAACCTGCTGGTCGCTAAACTACTTCCCACATATGTGGGATTATTTCATATCTTTTATTTCATGAGCCTAAAGGCAAGTATCCCTGCCACTGCCACAACTAAAGCCCCCACTGTCAGTAGGATCATGCGCTTTGCTTTTTTCTTTACCATGTTAAAATCCTCCTGTCCGTCAGACAGTCCTTTTTTTTCTTTTTTCTGCTGCTGTGTAGCAATTTTCTGCTCTTCTCCATAGGCGTCCTTTATCCAATCCACATTTTCCGTGGACTGGTATAAACAGGGCTTATTGAAAAAAGACATCTGGACCATTCTCCCCACCGTCTGCCAGAAACTAAGCCCATTGTGATTATAAAATCCTGTGAGTGCAATCGGCACCACAACAGGCGTTGCCAGATAGCACGCTAATGTCATGCCGATTTTATCGTATAAACCGAGTACAATTCCCGCTCCCGCCCCCAGGGATAGGACGCTGAATGTAAATTGCTTCACGGTCAGCCCCATCAGGAAGCTCTCCTTATAGTGCTGTAAATCCCTGCTGATTTCGATATCCATTTATCTCACCTTACCTTTCTTTACATTTTCAATCCTCTTTTTCCCCTCTTCAAAATATTCCTGACTAATCTCAATTGAGATGGAATCCCGTTCTGATTCAAGGGCAGCTTCCGCAAGGGCAAAGGAACCAGCATATTGGTCCAATACCAGTTCTTTTTTATCTGTAACAAATTCCAGTATCTGTTTTAGCAGTTCCACCGGCTTCTCCGATTGATGAACCCTATCAGCTTTTGAGATTGGCTGAATGTCAAAAGCCGTAGGAAGCATCCCTTTCGCTCCGGACATATAGTGTTTCATCTCCGGTTCTGCCTTGTCCTTCTTTGCGTCCGGTCGCATATCACGCGCACGTCCTTTTGAAAAGAGCAGGATATCCTCAGTATTTTTTGCCTTCCGCCCCGTATTGGCAACGATTGTACCCTTCCGCCATGCCACCTTCGCGTAATATTCAAAGCCGCTTTCCTTCGCCATGGCCTTCACCTGGTAAAGATATTCGTAATTATCACCGTTTTCCTCCGGCAGAAACTCCACGAGGAAGTGCCCCTTCTTTAGAACACGGAATTTTTCGTCCAAATCCTGCTGTGTGTACTGGAACAAATCATAGGAGGCAAAGTCCCGGTTTCCCCCTTTTAAACTTTTTTTCAGCAGATATGGGTGGTCAGTGATAATTGCGTCAATGCTGTTATCCTCAAGGAAACTCAGATCACGTCCATTTCCCTGTATGAGCATGCAGGTAATATCCTCATTCTCTGCATTTTTCTTCGTAACCGTATAGACGCCTTTGGCAACCCGTTTAAAAAGACCTTTATTAATCCCTTCGTAGATACGCGCCCGGATGCTGGGTTCCTTTACATCCTTTTCCGCATACTGGTATACACATTCCTTTGCATCTTTCAGGGAAAATTGCTCCACGTCTGCGAAATACTCAAATAGCGTCATTTGTATGCTTTTATCCTGCGCCGCTGTTTCCACACCCAAAGCCTCCTTTACTTACAGCCCCAGGGCCTTGCTTGTCAGGCTCTGGGCGCCCTTTACACTTCCCACAGTCAGGGCAACCGTGAATGTCATTTCTCCCAGATAGATCAAAGTCTTTGTCCAATCTGCATAGTCTCCTGTAAATTGTGGTAATCCTGAACTGATAAACGTATTGCAAAGAATAATCGCCAAAGCCATAGTCACCGCCTCAAAAACTACGCTTATGAAATACTTCGTAAACTGTACGCTTGTGGCACTCACTCCCCGATTTCCTGCAACCGTTGCATAAGCGATACTGCCAAACGGTACGATTACAAGTATTTTTAAAAATCGGAAATAAACATTATAAATAAGGAAAAATCCGCAGATCAAAATAATCAGGCTTAAAAATACCGCCAGGATTAAAAATACAAGGCTTTCCACAAATCCCAGATTCTTGATAATATCTGCCTGCGCCGGGTCTATCGTAACCTGTGTGGCTTCACTCCCTCCAATCAGTCCGACAAGATTCCCAACACTTGTAAATATGGCTTTCATAATATCGACGTTGTATACCACCAGCCACTGCGCGATTCCAATCCTGATCAACATACGGAGAATCACTTCAAACCGCATCTCTTCCCGCACATCTACACTTTCCGAACAAAAACCAATCACAAAAAATAAAACAACCAGGCTTGAACCAACAGCAACGAAAATCGGTTCAATCCCGGTTATAACTCCCCATGGGCCGCCTCCTTTGAAAGAAGTCGGGGACTGCCCCAGCAGTTCAAACACCATGTTCACCTGCCCGTTCCAAAAGCCGAACACGACCTCAAGAAGCGAAAGGATTGCCTCGCCCAAATTAAAAATATCCATTTACCATCACCTCATTTCCGTATTTGGATATTATGATTACTAGAGTATCATTTAAAATAATTCTTTTGAAAGAACAAAAGCCTTGAAATTTGTTTGCATCACTACCTCCTTAGATGCGGCAGCTTATATTTACCCGTCTCCGTGTAAAACTCCGGAAGTGCATACCCCGGTGCGAGCAGTGAATTGTCCGATTTAATTAATCCTTTATCCAACATATCATTGATAACTTCAGCCGTTTTCAAATGAAAAAAACTAATGGCATCATAACCAACACAGATAAGAATATCCTCCTTAAATTCAGCCATAGGATTGTATAACCATGTTTTTTCACACTTTTCGTGATTTAATTTCATGGCTTCGATTACCTTTTCCTCGTATGCTTCCAGGTTTTTCTCATAATAATCTTTCGCTTCAAGTTCAGTAAGAATATAGGCTGCTTGCAAATCAATGGCCCCTTTATAGTGAAAGGTTTTACCGTTCCGCAATTTTTTCGCTATATCAGCCAGTGAGTCAGGATATATATTACCCGATATCTCCAAATCCCTTATCCGCAAATGTTCCTCTCCCTTTGCAACATAAAACTCGTTTGCATGATATCCTAATTGAGTATAGAAATTTGGGTTTTTTTCTCTGTAATCGGTATCCACCTGGAATCCCAGGCTTATGAATAAATTTTTACACTCTTCTCTACATTCCTGACTGGCTTTTGCCTTTTCAAGTAAATTGTCTCCTATATCAACAAAAAAAACTACGCGCCTTAACTCCAGCATAGTGTTCCCTCCACGTTTTCATTAAAACAGCACAATCAACTGATACCCAGGAACGTGAGGACTGTACTAATCCCCGCCATAATCAAGCCGGCAACGATGCCCTTTATCGCAGAATTCATGGAACTCGAATCCTGCTGCTGGTAAGACTGGGCAAACTCCATTACGTTTTTTGCAAGGATAATCACGCCAACGGCACCTATGATGGCAATTACGAGATTCTTCAGATTATTCAAAGGTGCCGTCACCACTTCCGCGCCAGACGCATATACATTTGTTGTATATAACATGGTTGCCATGGCTGCCCCAGCGGTTATACTGCTGATTCTGTTAATCATTTTTTTTGCTTTTTTCTTTTTTTCAGTCAAATTCTTCACTTAAAATCTCCTTTTCTTTAAAAAAGGGCGCAAAAATAGCAGGTATAAAAGAACCTGCTGCGTGCGCCCTCTATTTTTTGCAACAGATTCCCATATATCTGCCATCTTAGGCATAAGAAATATAGGGAAAATTAAGATTCTTGATGGCCGGTCAGTTGTTCGCGTATTTCACGCATTTGTCCGGCACTTTTATCTGATTTAAAGTAAGTCAATATATCCTGGTAGGAAAGACCTCCTACCAATCCAAGACGTATTTCTTCTAACTGCTCTAATGTATAATCATTATTTATTAGCATTTCATTAAACTGCTCTTCTGTAATCTGTCCCAAATCCTGCTTTTCTATATTCTCGATTTCAGTTATTTTGCGGTTCTTTTTCAGTTCATCTTCTGAAAATATCTTTGCCGGCATATCAGGTTCCTGCAATGACAGCAATTCGTCCAGTGTTATTTCATCTATCTGAACATTCAGCCCCTGGTCCCTCTGGCGTTCATAATATTCAAAAGACTGCCGGTTCAGCAATTCGCAGGCTGGCACTGTACTTTTCTCACGGATTGGTGTATGATGATATGGTGGTGCGCCTCCATCAAACGTCTCCTTGAAAAGAGGATGCGCCGGGGTATTGTATTTTGAATCTACAATCGGGTCAAATCCCCGGATAAAGATCAGGCACTTTTTATTATCCAGCTTTCTGGCCTCATCCGGTGTCAGTAGTTCCCTTCCCAGCACATCAAAGTTCCGGCTGCTGCTGCCATTTTTTCCTCTTGTTTCACCAGAACTCCGCTTATCTACCGTAGCCTTCCCGAGCATCTTAGAAATATAATCGTGTGTACTCTGTTCATTCCCGCCAAGGTAGACCAAAGTGTCACAGTTCCCCGGGATGACCTCCCATGTCTTTTCAAACAATGCTTTAATCTGCGCAAGGTTCTGTATAATAATGATCGATGAAATTTCTCGTGACCTCATGGTACTAAGTAAACTGCAATAATCATCCGGTAATGCAAATGGCAATAGGTAAACCTCTGGCACTGCCGCCTCGGGTTTTTCCCCTGCCCCGCACCGTGCATGATAGTTTCCCATCACACGGCGCTCCCCCGACTAAGAACATAATCTCTTAGTATCGGCTTGAGGCTATCCCTCCACCGCTTATTATCACGGTTTCCCTGGTACTGTGCCTCTACTCTCACAACCACTAATGCACTTATTATAGAAGTTTTTCTCCCCCTTCCTTTTCGCTGCAACTACGATACTTTGTCGCTGATACAGTCAGCTCCCGTATTGGCTGCTTTCCACGTTCCACATAACTTAGGATTGCTACCACTTAGGCCGCTCCTTTAGCCCTGCAAGCATTATCTTCAAGGAAAATCCTCAAGATACCTATGCCCTATAAGCACAGAAGGCATTTCATACTAACAAATTTTACTTTGCCCCGCCTGCGTACCCCTGGTACACCTGCATTTCTACAGGCTATTTGTTTAGAGCCGTACATTCGGAACTTTGTCAGACCTCCTTTGGGTCATTCTAGCCATATGGCAGCCCCACCCGCACTGTCACACACAACTCATACCTCTATGAATCTTTCCTCGCCTTTCAGCGTTAGGGTGTGCTTCGCACGACTTTCCCGCGCTTATAACCCCAGCCACTGTATCTGGCTGACGCTACTCGGAGTATCAGTGAATCCCCTTCCGGGCGTTACCCCATCATTTGAGATTTCAGTTATGCAGTTCTCCAAAGCCATTCATGGCTTCAGGCTGCGGTTTTGTCGGTTATTTCTACCGTTTTGGACGCAGAACGTGTCACACCATTAGCAAACTCATCAAGCATAAAGGTCACATGGATTGGTAATCTTCCTTCGTAAATAAAGTCAGCCTGGAAGTACAGTTCCTGGAATATCTGGCTGTAAAGCAGCCCTACAATGCTGTTGTTCGATTTATCGGAATCCGGAATCACACAAAAAAGAGCTGTTTTTGTCTTTCCGTCACCATTTCTTCCCACCCCTATCTCCGGGATATTGATATCATCATGGTCCAGGATACGGAGGATTTGTGGATTTTCCAAAAAAGCCAGTCTGGAATTTGCACTGATTACAATACTCCGGACCGTATCAGCCGCTCCTCTGATTACTTTATAATACTGTTTGACTGCTGGATGATTGCTTCCCTTTTTACGCTCCAGGCGCTTAATCCTGCGGTCTAAGTCCGATGGCGAGCCATCATCACGTACCTCTGCTTCTCCCAGTAATTTCAGTACCGTGGAAAAGTTCTGTTCACTTTTGGGGCATTCCAGCCAAACATAGTAGAACAGCGCCTGCAGGTATAGCGACTCTGCTTTCTCCCAGAAGGGATCGCTGCTCTGGGAGTTTTTCGGGGTTGTATTGGCGATCAGGTTTGTAATTAATTTTACGACATCTGATTCCTTCCGGATATACATAAATGGATTATAGCAGTCAGACTCTTCCATGTTCAGCAGATTCAGGACTTTGACAACATAACCGTGTTTCTGTAAGAATCCCCCGCAGGCTTTTAAAATTTCCCCTTTCGGATCAGTGATTATATAAGAAGAACGGTTAAGCTGTAATAAATTAGGCTTACAAAAGAAGAAACTCTTTCCCGCTCCACTTCCCCCGATGACCAAAGTATTCAAGTTCAGCTTCGTTTTACGCGAATCCATCCTCATACGGACATTTTGGCTTAGTATGCGGTTCTCTGTCTCGTCCTTCTCGGCTAACACCTGATTCACCTGTTTGATATCTGCAAATTTGGCTGTACCATATTCTTTTCCCGGCATATAGTTTTTCCTGCTGGTCAGATACATGGCAATCGCAATCATATATACGAATTCTGCAAGTAATATCCCCTTAAAAGTTGTATCATTAAAGTAATTTCCAAATGGGCGGGCCATAACCATGTTAAGACGCTCCATAAAGGTATTGATATCAATCCCCTGTTCCCAGATGCCATTAAGAAGATACCCGCCATATGCCGCCAGCACACCACCAAGTACAATCAGCCAGACAGAAGTTTTTTTCTTATTTTCCATTACCTTCCTCCCCGCTTTTTCAGTTGGCCTGCCATCTGCAGTTTCCGGTTTTCTTCTTTTTTCTTGTGCAGCATGTCTCTGGTTTCCTTTAAGACCGGATCATAACTCTGGCTGTATAGCTCTTCACCGGTGCGTTTTCCAATCACCTGCCCCTCGTTATTCACCACACTGTATTCCTTATCCTTCTGAAGATTTGTAAATATGGTCCTCTTCTCCTCACTGATATGGGATATGGAATTTTTATCTATCCACAGGTACTCATTCTTTTTGAACGGAATCCGTGTGAGAATTCTCTTTTCAGTCTCTTCCACCGCAAGGCTCCTGGCAATAAAAATCTGATGGATATTTGGATCGTCTCTGACAGCTTCCTTTGCATGCTGCAGTACCTTCCTCTGGCGGCTATTCATCTCAGACATCTGCTTCTGTGCAGCCTCTGCCTTATGCGGCTGCTCCATCCCCCGCACAATAGGCTCCATGTCCTCCGCATGCTGCCATTTTCCCTGTTTCTCATACGCAGCAAACTCCTGTTTGTCCATTTTAAAGGCCATGCTGCCATCGTCATTGATCTCCAGGATTCCCAGGCTTTCCATATATTTCAGTACAGGCTCTACTTCCGCCCATGGCATATCTATGGCATTACTGATTTCCCCAACACCCGCCCCTGGTGTCTGTGCCAGATATGTCCCAACTGCCTTAAATCCCCATGGAGAGATGGACTGTTCTTTAGGGGCGCTCTGCTTGTTTGGGTCCGACATATCCTTCTTGTCTATCCCGTAAGTCTCTTTCAGTTCCTTCTCCTCCCCGTTATCCAGATAATCCTGGATTGATTCAATCTTGCTCCCCTCGATGTCCCCCATGATTTGATTCACTCTAGGTGTGGCATCAGAATGAAAAAGGATTTCACTTTTACCATCCGCTTTATTGATATCTGGAAGGAGTGCATAGCGGATTTTATATTTATCAGCCAGCTTTTTCACCTTATTAATATCAGTCGTATCAAAACGGAAAACCTGCAAATCGCCTCCTGTTTTAAGAAGGTCTTTTACGGTTGTCCTTCCGGATAAACGTTCCATCTCCACCAACCTGCCGATGAATTTTCCAATATCCTTAGCCGTATGAAGCCCGCCTCCGACAATTTTCATGAATATCTCAATTCCCTCAAATGACACCCGCAGGATTTGGGTAGCTTCCTGTATTTCTCCTATAGAACTCACCTCCTAACTGCTTCATTCTCTTTTTTCTTTTCATCTTCGCGTTTCCGCAGCTCCTCCAGCATCCGGTCCAGTTCATAGTCCACATTCTTATCCTGCAGGATTTTCACAAGTAACTGATTTGCTATTTCCTGATTGATATTTGCCACTTCTAACTGTATGATATACTCTTTGATTCTCTCCTGCAGTTCGCTCCCGCCCCGGATGGCATACTGCTCTATAATCCCAGCCTCCAGGTTCCCCTGGGATTTTTCCTTTTCCCTGACCGCAGCGATATGAATGACCGCATCATGCACACAGTCTAAGTCCTGCTGATGGAACGCATAACCTAAAAGTATCCTTTTATCCTCCTGGGTAAATACAAAGTCCTGCTTTTCCATTAAATCCATCATTTGGTAGCACTCCCGGACCATTCTGATATTTAATGACACCACACCAGCCTCACGCATCTGTATGTCTCCTTTCCCGTACCAGCAGCATAATCTCACGCATTTTCCGCATTTTATCAGCAGTCAATTCCTTTTTGATAATCCGCTTTACTTCATCATCGGCCAATCCTGAATCAAAGGCAGACCTGACTTCTTCAAGTTGTTCTGACGATAATCCTTCCGCAGCGATTTTATCCAGAATATCCGATGTCTTCTGCGGGAACAGCTTCTCAAGGATAGTTTTTTTTGTCTGCGGCGGCTGCGGTCTCCAATAAGATGGAGGAACGGTAGGTGCAGTTACCTTCTCTGTCTTTCCCTCAACCACTTCGGCATTTGACCGTGTTCTTGCCGCTGTAAGTTCCTCCTCCAGCTTCTTTATCTGTGTTTCCTGCACCGCAGCTTCTTCCTGCAGTTTTTTGATCAAACTGTCTTTATCTTTTAGGTTCTCATATAAATCCTTAATCTCCTGGTTTTTCTCGTCCAGGACGTGTTCTTTCACCAGTGTTGAGAGCACCTCAAACTTCTCGTTATTCTCTTTAAACTGCTGCAGAGATGTCTCCATCATTTTTATCAGGTTTTCTGTATACTCCTTAAACGCCGCGCCTTCTGCGGAATTACCAGCATTCTTTTTGGCCTCAATCAATTGTGTCCTCATTTTTTTCATCCGGCTCGCCGGCAGATCCGGTGTCGCATAGGACATGATTTCTTCCTTCGTAAGCCCAGAGACGGAACCAGAAACAATTTCCGGTATCTGGTACTGGTCAAATGTGCCCTGACAGCACAAATCAACCAGTTCCCCGTCTACATCTTCAAGCATTGCAAAAACGGTCTGACGCATCTGCTCCGCATTAAGCTTTGGGATTGCAACCCGCCGCACGTCTTTAATGCCCAGCCCGTATTGGAAAGCCATCTGTATTACTTCAATCTGGTCCGCCCCCAGCTTTTTACGGCACTCTTCTAAATATTTCTGTTCTTCTATTGTCATATCTGCCTCCTGCAATAAAAAAAGACAATCCAATCGGCTGCCTCTCGATTCATTTCTTATCTTACTTTTGGGGAATTTGCTTTATTTTTCTGTTTTTCCGCCTTACCTTCCTGCCAATCCTGGGATACTGGTTCAAACTCGCTTTTTCCATGTTCCTCAAGCCATCCCCTAATATCGTCAATCGGTGTTACAATAATTTTTTTCATGAAATCATTCGCAGCTATGGCCTGATATCCTGCACCCTGGTTCAAGATAATCATTTTTTCTGCATATTCCGAAATCTTACTATACTGGGTGTGGCTTTCCAGCAATTTGATTTTTTCACGAAAAGACGCAATGAATAGCTTATATGGCATGGATAGGCATGTAATGCCTCGCTCCTCTGCAAATTTTAGTGCGTCTGTATAACTTTTTTGTTCTGATTCAGTCACTTTCCCATCATTGTCGAAAAATTGATACTTCAAATTATTCCTCCTATATATCAAGCAATCCCCTACCGTACCTTTCCTGATCGGGCCGGAACCTTATCCGTTATATTCTCTAAAGAAGAAATAAGAGCCATAATTTTTTCACTGTGAACTTTTTCCAAAACAGTCTCTAAATAGTCTATGATGTCCTGGCGCTTTTCCCGGTCTCCAATATCCCTGTAGATACGTCTTACCGGATCGGACTGGTTGTCCCCGGCTCTCATGTATCCTGCATCAAGATAATGGATAAAGTCTGTTTCCTTCATCACTTCGTTCAGTTCCCATGCCACTTCCGCCATTTCTTCCTTCTTATCTGCTTTCCTGACAGCTCCGACCTCATCTAATTTATCTGCCAGACTCACGCCCTGCTTTCTGTCCTGGTCTGGTAAGAGCGAAGAACGGTACATCAAAAAGCAGGTTAGATGGTCCCTCAATCTATGATTGTCTAAGACCGCTCTAATCCCAGGTATTTTCCCCCCTGCTGGTACTAAATCACGGAAGCTCTCAATATATGCGTCTCCCAGCTTACATTCCAAAAGATATTTTTTTATTTCAGAAGCCAGTTTTTCCAGTTTATCCTGCTCATAGATCACGACTTTCTCCTCCTCTTTCCCTGCTTTTCTGCTTGTCTCTGCTCTGCATTCTCTCCTTTTGCTCCTGCATGATTTTCTTCCCTATCCTCTGCTGTCGTCTTACCTCCGCAAGAACCTCATTGAGCCGGCGATTTTTCTCCTGGAAATTCAGGTACAACCGCTCTGCTGATTCAAACGTGTACCCCATATCCAACAACTGCGTTTTTAGCTGCTCTGCCTGCAGGTATTCTCCCTTAAATTCCTGATACCCCTCCTCATATAAAGAAACCTCAACCTTCAGTTCCTGGAGCTTTTCCCAAAGCTCAAATATCTCTGTATTGGCTTCACGGTTCTCTTTTTGGTTCTTTTTCTCCTGCCTAAGCGATTTTGCCTGTTCAGCCAATGCTTTCCTGATATTTTCCAAGTCCTTGTCTGTATGTATCTGATAAGCCGAAATGAAATTATATTTCTCCTGTATCTCATGAAGTTTCCGGATATCTTCTTTATATTTCCAAGCATCGGAATAAGGCTGTTTTTTTAGGACGCCCAGCCGGTATAACTTTGTAAAATACATCTTCTGGTATCCAGTCAATGGGGACTTTCTTCTGGGAATATAACCAGTCACTTTTTTGACTCTGGGCGGCAGTTCCAATACTGGCTCCGGCAGTTCCTTTTCTCTTGCAGATATGGGGATACTTAGCCGTTCCCGTAATTTTTCTTCTGTGTAATCGCCGCCCAGGGTATCCAGCCTGCGTCCCTTATCCATACCTGGCGGCTTTAACAGAATATGCGCTCCCTGTTTTATCTCATATCCCCGTTCCTCCACTCCAATAAGGAACTCATCCCAGTTTTCCGCCTCGGCCGCCACCTGGTCGATGTCACGGCGGATCATATCATTCCAACTAAATTTACCATCTTTACCCTGGTCCCAGATGCGTTCCTTTTTTTTCTTTCTGTTCTGACGTACTTTATCCATGTCCAGCGTTGCCATATGGTACTCTTCACAGATTTTGTTGACAAGCGGCTGTATGATTTTGTCCCAATCACCATTTCGGTAATCATATTTCTTCCCTTCTCCAATACAGCGGACACTATTAAATGCAATATGGCCGTGGATATGATCGGTATCATCATGAAGCGCATAGACTGCCTCAAACTCTTTTCCAAGGTACTCCTCTACAAATTTCCCTATAATCTTCATGGCAACATCTTTATCAACGGTATCTGCCGCCTCTTCAAATGAGATAATGATATGGTATCCCTGGCGTCCCCCCATCTTATCGTACCTTCGCTTAGTGTTCAGCATTTGTTTCAGTGCAGTCTCCGGCAGACAGTTATGGCCTGAAACATACAACCCATTTTCAGTTTTGCTGTCCTTCGTAATATAATTAATCGTATTTGCGAGATGCTTTGCCTGAAATCCCGATTTTGCACATCCCATATGCAGAATTTTACTGATAGCCATACTTAATTACCCGCTATGTCCAAATGGCTGACTACCTGCATGACTGCCTCCTTGATCTGCTTCATATAAACATACAGACGTTTTTTATCGGATTCATGGTATAAGCCGCTGTTGTTGTTTTTGACAATTTGGTTGATGTTTATCCCGATATGGTTTATCTCATTCGTGAGATTCTGTAATGCTTCCAGAAGTTCCGGATAATCTCTGGGGCGGTTGGTTATCAGCATCCTCAGATACTGCGAATCGGATAGCCCTCTCTCTTTTGCCTTCCTGTTCAGCTCCTCCAATTCCTCGCATGACAGCCGAATTTCTTTCCGGCAGTTCATCTTTTTTACGCTTCTCAGTCTCTACTCACATCCTTTCATCGAATAAACAGCAAAAGAAAAGGAAGGAACCACAGCAATCAGCTATATTCCTTCCCTCTTGATACTTTACTTATCATCTTACTGATCTCCGCCCAGCCGTGATATCCACGGGAGGCAGGATTTCCTGTATCTTTCCACGCAGCTCCTTTTGATAATAGGTCCTCTGGAAAGCGGCATTTAGTATTTTCTCGTCCGCTTTCAATCCTTCCAGGGTTTTATGAAGAATTTGCCATTCAGAGTGTCTGCTTAACTTAAAATAGTCCCTGGTATCAGATATCATCTTGTAGTTCTGCTCACACGCAGCATCAATCACCTGGTCAATATCCGTCTCCAAAGAATCACCAGATTCCATGTCCACCTTATACAATTGTCCGTGGCCGTCTGTTTCTAATGTATAGCCACTTTTAGTTGTATACCCCACTACCTGTTCAGCCTCCGCGCGGGTAAGTGGAAAAAGTATATCAAACTCGTCAAGATATTCCATTAATTTTCCAGATGTTTCAATTCGTCCCAAATCATCCCCTTCTTTCCATAATTCATTCTATCAGCGGGAATTTTTCTTCGCCGGTGTCGCTTTTTGATTTACCTGTTTCCATAAGGAGGTCTGTTCATATATATCGTCTAACAGCCTCTCATCTTTTTTTAGCTGTTTTATCCTGTCTATGATTTCCCTCTCTTCACTGCTTCCAGCTTTCTCTTCCAGTCTCTGTCTGGAATCTAAGATGAATTCATTGTTCCATTCACAGGCAAGGAATGTAACCTCGTCCATGGTGATTTCTTCTATTTGTTCTCCCTCTAAATCCACCCAATAGAGCTGCCCTTTTTCATCTACGTGTAGCCCATAGGCACTTCCCTCCATATAGTCCAACAGAACCTGGGCATGTTCCTCATTCAGTGAAAATGGTATAGAAAAGTCATCGAGATAGGCCAGCAGTTCCGTGGCCGTATTCAATTGTTTCAAATAATGCCTCCTTGCCCGGTATCCTACCGGCTATGTCCTGATAGCGGCTTCTTATCCTTGTTTTCATACTTTTTTAATACCGCCAGAATCTCACTTATTTTTTTACGGGCCGTCTCCGGAAGTTCCCCCATCTCAGCATTTCGCAGAAACTGCGCTTCGGTCTTCCTTCCATATAATGTTGCCAGCCTGCCGTATGTCTCTTTTGCCAGGTCAACTTCGGTATCTCCAGACTGCAGCTTTTCCGCCCAAACCTCCGGCATATGATCCCGGACTAAAATACAGATATCGCAGGCAGCCTGTTGTAAATCCGTGCGCTTTAAAATAGGTTCCTTTTGATCAATAGACCATATACCATTCAGCATGTCCTGCGCCAATCTCAAATCACGCTCATCTGTTCCATTTAGGATTGTATCCACAACCTTCTGTAGCTGCTGGTACTCCTCATCCATTCCCTGTAAAGGAATACTCTTATTTTTATCCAGTCTCTCCATAATGTCGCACACCTCCAAGCCAACAGCTTTTTGTATGGATTCCTTTGTGATGTTATTTTCCCTGCAATATTCCAGATAAGTTTCCAGTCCCCCTAAATATGTAATTTCCTCCAATGGGGTGTCAGCCAGTTCCTCCCATGTATCATAATGGCCCTCTATTGTCATGGCTGCTATCGTACAATCATCAAATTCCAAGTCATAGAACAGGTCATCATCTGTACTGCACATTCCAATCCGGTAAATATCAGGCTGGTCTTCCTTAGCGTACACATTGAAAAATAACCTGGCTTCATCGGTACTCGCAACTGCTGCATATTGGTATGGGCTGCCCTTCACCCTGTCCTTGTTCAAGATATACAGCAGGGTGTATTCTCCAAAGTGGTTTCGTTTCAGATACTCCTTACTGTCATAGATCAATCTCTCAGTTTCTGTCTGTTTTGCTTCCATATTCCACCTCACCTATTTCTTTATCAACGGCTGTTGTGTCTGCTCTCCAGGTGCGGTTTATAAGCAGAGTCCTGTTTTTCCAGTTCTGCCATCTTAAATAAATCTAATACCTCCCACCCAGTAGCAGCCTTAATAGCCGCTGCTGAAATGTTGTTTTCTTTACAGTATTCCAGGTAATCCGCTACCCCCATTTTATGGGGGATTGCTCCAATGCCCCACCTGCTCAGTTCCTCCCAGGCGTCCAAATGGCCGTCCATTGTCATTGCAGCAATTTTGTACCCTTCCTCCAGCAGCCCAAACAGATATTTATCTGTATATGCGTATCCAATATTAAATTCAACAGTCTTATGCGCAGAAGGAGAAAAACTAACAGCCCTGTCCTGCCCATATTCTGCCAATCCCTGATAGGTGTCCTCTCCGTGCGCCTCCATTTTTAAAATATGATAGATAATGGCTCCCTGGTACTTTTGCGAATCCAAAAACTCTTTGTTTTCACAAAGCACTTTGAGTACATCCATCTGGGGGTTTTGTATCTTTGGGGGCAGACTATTTAATTCCGTCAGGACTCTTGCAATCTGTATTTCCAGCCCATATTCTGGCTGCTTGCGTTTCAGATAGTCAAGCCAGAACTGCATAAATTCCTGTTTCTTCTCTGGATTATTTATTTCCCTGCACATTCTTTCCACCGCATGTGCCTCTGATTCTCCGGGTAAGCGCGCTGCATTCCATTCCCCACCCCCAACAGCGTTCAGCATATTGCAGATATCCCTGGATAAATCCTTCCCCATTCCCAGTTCTCTCACCTCATGTATCCCTGATGCTTCAAACTTTTCCGGTTCATATTTCAATGTCCTGTCTCCTCTTTTCTAAATAACCGTTATAGCCATTTTTCTTACCCTGCCCTTTACATGGCGGTTTACCTGCCATTTCAGTTTTTTCACTATCGAGTCCTTTTTCTGTCTGCCTGGCTCACATGATTCATATAATCCTGCTTCTGTAATTTTACCTCATCAAGCAGATCTCCTACACTCCATCCGATAGACGCTGTAATAGACGCCGCTGTGATATTTCTTTCTTTACAGTAAATAAGGTAATCCTCAAATCCCTCTCTATGGGGCAACGCGTCGAGGCCCTCCCTGTCAAGTTCGTCCCAGACATTAAAGTGGCCATCCATCGTAATCGCCGCTATTTTATAGCCTTCTTCCATCGGTTTAAACAGATCCTCATGAACCGATGTATCACCTATATAAATTTCAGTAACTTCTTCCTTAGAAATAGAAAAATAGACTGCCATTTCCTGCTCATATTCAGCAACTCCCTTGTAACTGACGGCCCCATCCTGTTCTTTTTTTAGGATATAGTAAATACTGGCATCATGATACTTTTGAGAATCTAAAAATTTTTTATTTTCTACGAGTACCTTAATTCTCTCCATAAATGGAGTTTCCATGTGCGTAAATCCTTTGTTTAGTCTTGTTAAAACTTCCGCAGCCTGTATTTCCAGTTCATATTTGGGCCTCATACGTTCCAAATAGTCAATCCAGAATTGCATGAACTCACGCCGCTTCTCCGGATTCTTTATCTCCTGATAGGTACGTCTCACTACGTCCGACTCCGATTCTCCTGGTAAACGCATCGCTTCCCATTGCCAGTAATCAACAGATTTTGTCATTCTGCATATATCCCAGGCCAGATTTTTCAAAAAGTCCGACTCTCTATTTTTGTCAGGATATCCATATTCCCATAGTTCTCCGATCAAGCCTTCTGTCTGCCTTGTAACCTCAATGCTTTTTGCACGGCTGACCTTATATAAGTAATCAATAAGCAGCTTCCTGGCATCCGCAAACCGGAGCGTATCCAGAACATTTTCGGTTTGGTTGTAAGGATACGGCTTATAGAAAAATGGGGTAAAAATGTCTCCCAATGGTCCTCTCTTCATGAATTCGTCCACGTAATCTTTTAATCGTTCAAATTCCTCTGGTTCATACCTCAATACTCTGTCTCCTTTACATTCTGTATTATCTATTTTTCTGTCTGTCCTGTTTGGGAATGTCCTCCTTTTTCTGATGCTCTTGTTCGGAAGTTTTCCCCCATATAATAAAATGGCAATATTCGCTTTTATGGTTCTGCAAATATTCCGCCAGTTCGAGAAATCCCATTTTTAGTGCAATTTTCGTAACTGCAGTCACGTCAAACATATTGGTTTCACCAGTATCCCTGACCACCAATATCTGCTCTTTCACAATAGGTTCTATTACAGTTCCAGCTCCTTCCCTTTTCTTTTTGCCCTCTTTACTTCTGAAAATCTAAGGGGCCGGTCCGGACTGGCTTTGCCAGTCCTCTGCAAGATACGGATTTTGCCGTACAAAATCCATCTTGTTAGGGGAGATCCCCTAATACCCCCATATCAGCCTCAAAAAGCTGATATCATTCACAATTTTTTGCTATCAATTCCGCGGATATTACGCGAAAATCTGATAGCAGAAAAGGGAAACTGACAGCAGTTTCCCCTCAAATCACATACTGCCTGCTATCAGCTTCATATATCTGATAGCAGGCAGTATGGAGTATGATATCATCAAAGGCTTTGTGATATCACATTCCAAGGTTATCTGCTATCAGTCAATTAAACCTGATAGCAGAATTCCACTTTTGTTTTTGATACTAGGTTGCCGCATTTGATAGCATCCCTTGACCTGCTGTTTAAAATAGTTCTGTTTTTCCCAATCCATTCTGCATTGATGTTCTTTATATTAAGATTTTATATCTCTGTCATTGACGGTTCCCATAAAATCGTTCCAGTGCTTTCTCGAAGGCACCTATCCCGGAAAAAAAGCTTCCTATCTTTACATCTTCAAACAGGTAAGGCATAGCGCTATATAAAGCTTCAAAAATACTGGTTAAGACATTCACTACAATCGAATTTCCTGCCTGCTTATATGCCTGGCTGTTACTGATGCCCGCTTCCAGGACCTTCTGGTAATCTTCATCATCAAAACCCATCAGCCTGAAGCACTCTAATGGTGTAAGCCGCCTGATACGAAGGATTGATTCCAGCCTGCACAGGGAATTTCCCTGCGCAGTGATTGTCGGGCAGATGGTCCCATGTCCCTGTACCCGGCCCCGTTTTCCGGCAGCATTCGGATAGGCGATATTTACAACTCCCTCTGCCATACATTCCTCGTAGCCTTTTACGGTGTCCTGCCGCACCAGAATGATGTTATCCTTCTGTACGGAGGTAATCGCATAGCTGCACCAAGGCTTATCCTTTAGTTCCAGGTGCTGTTCGACTCTTCCCTCTTCATTATATCTTCCACGGATTGCCCCCACTTGCAAAATCTTTGTCTGGTCGTGGCTCGCAAGCTGGGTATTGGCAGTTCCCATCCCTGATAGTATAACACTCTGTTGGGAATTTCCAATACTTCCGACCACGGCTATTTTATTTCTTCCGGCACCGCTTGCCAGCAAAGTAGGGCTGGAACCGATTGCAGAGTATACCCTGCCAGTCTGGGGATCGCCAAGATACCCCTGAACCTGTCCAACTTTATACAGTTTATTTTCCCACTGTTTCAGTTCCTCTTCCCCAGGCATATACAGAAGCGCTTTCCGCTCCTTCATGTCTGTAATCAGTTTCTGCACTTTATCATCTGACAGATAATATTTCTCATCTACCTCATCTTCAAGGATATCCATCAGCCGCCTCCCGTTTTCCATTGGCTCTGGGAATACGAATTTTCCATTATCACATTCCTTTTTAATCAGGACGAGGTATACCCGTTCCCGGTTTTGCGGAATCCCATAATTTTTCGCGTTCAATATCTTCCAATAGGTGTTGTATCCATATTCCTGCAATTCCTGCTCAAATAGACGGAATGTGCTGTTTAGAAACCTTGCCTGAACAATATTTTTTACATTCTCATAAATTCCAAACATCGGCTTTACTTCCCGGATAACCCGAAGCCACTCTACAAGGAGAGAGGACCTTGTTTTATCCAGATTCTTTGAGCCGCATTTTTCACAAAAATCCCGTTTGCTCCAATGTACCTGCAGCGGGTTTACCTCATGCCCGCAATCTCTGCACCTCCAGACGGAACCGGCCAGCTTCCCACTTAGGGAGAAATCCTGACACGGGCTTCCACCGCAGATAAAGTTGAAATAAGGTAGCTTTTTCTCATCAACTTTCGTAATATCCCCAAGGTTGGCACTCTCGTCAACCCCATGTATGGCGCAATAACTTTTTACTGCATATTTGTCAAACTCACAAAAATTTATTAATTTATAATCCAATTCCCTTCTTAGAGGGTGTAGCTACACATTTTACCCGGGATTACCTCTTACCTCCTTTCAAATGTTTGAATGTAATCAGTTTCCGAATAAGTTACGAGCTACTGGTACAAATTAAATTTCTATGACTGCTGAATTTTTATTGGATTGGGCTTAACCACCCCCTTTCAAAGATTTGCCTTCATCTTATCTTGCCTTATGTCTCGTTTTTTTCTCTATCTGTGCCGCCGGTTGGATTGCAAGGCTTTCGGCATCAAACTGGAACACCATATTAGAGACCTGGACAGGGAACACTTCTGCTCTTTTATCCATCTCATTGCTCTTTTTTACTATTTCCTGCAAAGTTTCCAAACTGTGTCCTGATATTGGACAGACAAGGATTTTATCATTTGATAACGGCATAACATACAGGTCATCATCCAAACGCCTTGAGATTTCACTCAAACCCTCGGGATAGAACATGATTGCAATCCCATTCTCGCTGTACACCCCGTAATAGTCTTTTGTGTCTGGAAGCGCCCCGCTTAATGCCCCTAATGTATGAGCCAGAACAGCTCTGCTCGTATCCAAAACCGTCTGAAAGCGTTCATTCATATCGAAATATTTGACTTTATCAAATAATTCCTGTACCGTAAGTCCCCACTGCTTTAAATGTTCATTTTGGACAGGTCTTTTATAATCCAGAGGCCACTGTTCATCCTCGTCATAGACTTCATCAAAGAACTGAAAATATACAGCCATATCCCCAACAGGCAGATATGGTATATCATTCCCTTCCAGCTTTTCGGCTGCCTTTTCAAAATTAGCCGCCCAAATCGTAACATTTTCTAACTGCTCAATCGTTTCAATAGCACGCTTTTTTTCAAAATAATCGCAGATACTGCTTACCTGGGCCGTTAATTCGCCTTCTTTCCACTGTCTATATAAGCTATGGATTGACAATGACTGGCTACACACAGGCGGCTGCATAAGTTCAAGGGCTATTTCCTCATTGTCCGTACCTTCTGCTATTACTATCAATCTCTGATGCTCTTCATCAATGTGACGCCCAAGTTCTGTAATCAGTCCCTGTTTATATTCTTCATATGTCATTCATTTACACCCTTCAACCATTCGCGTATGGTCAGCAATTTGTTCTTGTTCTCCGATGGTGAATAGTGGAAACCATGACTTGATATGGCATACCCAGCCAAGCTGTGTCGAACCTGACGGTTCCCATTCTTGTGGACATCTTCAATGGAAAATGCTGGTGCCAGTGCTCCCATAGTATCAGGCAGGATATAAGCCTCCCTCTCTGAATATGGCAAAATATAAAAGCTATCCGGCATCAGGCGGCTAAGTTCCTGTAAGGTATCCCAGTATAATACACTTGCCGCTCCTCCAGGTCCCGTGACCACATAACCAAGGCTATCCTCTGCCTCTCCATTGTTCAGACAGCACGAAATACCTTCCAGCACATTTTCAATCTTCTCACACAACGGATAGATTTTGCTCTCCATGGATACCAGCGAATGTTCCAGTACAAAATTATGAAAATCACTTTTTCTCATTTTCCAGGATGCCAGATGTTTATTGGTTACTTCTGCCTGATAATAACGCCCGTCTCCCAGCGGTGCGTGAAACATATAGTAGAGCACCATGTCCCCCATAACCTGGTAAGGCATATCATTCTTTTTCAGGGCTTCCAGGTCACTTCTATGGTTTGCGGCATATACTGCCACATATTCCGGCTGTTCCAACTGGCCTACTGCAATACGCAGATCTTCCGCTTCCGCATCAGAGAACACTTCCATCGCCCGGTCTGCCAATTCCTCTTCCCAGGTGTCAAACATCTCCGCTCTCAAAAAAGCCTCCCTTACCGGAATGACGGGGCAGTACCGCCCCTCCTGCTCAAATAAAATTGTGATTCCCTCGGTCGGGAGACCCCTAGCCACCGTTCTAACTTCCCCGCGAATTGCGGAATCCTCAAAAGCGGAACGAATACATTGCTGGTAAGCATCTGAAAACTGTTTATATAATTTGAGGTTCATATTCTTATCTCCTTTATGATTAAATGAAAAAAGCAGGTTCTTTTCTGAATCGCTCTGAAAAGTCACCTGCTATGGTTTTTATTCACTTTTGGCTTCTGCCGCATCCTTTGACTTGTTTTACGGATCTCATCTGTTTTCCGGCTATAAACATAAATATAATCGGATAAATCTTTTTCCCTCTGCTGAAAACCATTTTGTTTAGAGTCGTAGAGGGTTTCCTGAATCCATTTTCTTCCGTCCCTGTTTTTATTTGATAATGCCACGCATTGATTGATACTTGTAGGAAATAGTATCATATCGCCACCCAGTTTATCTGACAGCTCGTGTACTTTTTCTTTGTATAAAAAAGCAGAAGCACCCCAGTAAAAGCTCTCTGTTGTCATAATGTAGATATCCTTCTTTTCCGGTTCTGTCCCAAACGGTTCCACGGAAACAGCCCTTTGATTTTCCGGATTATCAAGCGACCACTGATAAAGGGTATCAAAATCCATTCCAAACTCATTCAGCATTTCACTTGTCACTCTTAAATTAAGGTGCATATCTTCAAGCAAACAATCTGTTGAATGATAAATAATCCTCAATACAATGGCAAGGTCCCCGTCTCCATATAGCTTATGTGGGAAATTGTCCAATACCTCTTGATTTCTTTTCGCGTTCATCAATGTCGGAACTACTAGATTTGGCGATAACACCCCCATCTCTTTAAATGCGGCTTTGGTGATCCGGTCATCCCGCAATAAAAACTCTAGCGAATTCCTGACTACCAGCCACAGGGGTTCTCCCAACTGTGTATGACGGTTATATGCTACAAAAGGAAATATTTCTGAGCCTTTCTCTGGGCTGCCCTGTAAACTGATCACACAGCCATCCGAAATATGGTCAGGCAGCACCACCTTCCACCCTAATCCCATCTTTTGTAAATTATTGTTTAATTCATATACAAAGGTTTCATAAAATTCCCTTTTCTCTATGATTGAATATCTATCGTTTCTCAAACCCTCCCCCTATCTGCCTCGTTTTTTCGTTTCTTTTAACTGGCTGGGAGTAATCATACGAAACTGTGCGGTTTCACAATTATAGTGGTATAGATTCCCAGACAGGGGCTTTATACTTCCAGTGATTACCTCTTTACTACTGTGTAGTGCATTAGATATATAATCTATGCCCTTTTGGTCTAAAAGCGGCATTGCCAAAAAATGGTCAACGCTCATAGGAACCAATAAGATATCATCCCCCATAGTTTCTGCAAGTTCATACATTCTGGTTTTGTAAAGAATACCTGCAGCGCCTAAATGTTGACCAGTATTCGTTACCACATAGAAGGGAGGTAAATCCTCTACTGTTTCATCGGGTGATATAATATCTATCATCTTGTGCAACTCTATCATCTGTACAGACTCAACATTCCTCGGATTATCCAGGGCCATTTGATAAAGTTCATCATACCTCAGCCCCCATCCCTGTAAGATATCGTCTGTTACCACAAGGTTGAGATTGATACCGCCCAGGGACTGATATGCAATTTGAAGTATAACTGCTAAATCTTCAAACCTTGAATATGGAACGGTTTTCAATAGTTCCTCATTTTCCTCTGTGTTCATAAAAGTGGGAATTACCATATCTGCATGAAAAAGCCCCATATCCATCAGTGCACATTTTGTGCTCTCATCATCAAAGAAATCCTGTGTTGCTTTCCGTGCAGCGACTCCCCAGGGCATCCCCTGCAAAAACTCCTGGTAATAATCGTGAACTTTAATCGGAGGAAAATCATGCCCTCCACCATGGATTACCACCAAAACTTCTTCTCTGCCGCCTGTGTTCTCATACTTAGCCCGCCATGGAACACCCAGCATTTTTAAATTATAGTTGACTTCATGGGTAAAAAACTGGATGAATTCTTCATATTCCATCTTTGTCTGTCCTCCTTGAGATTTTATCTGCTTTGCTTTTTACCGACCAGTGTTTTCTCATGATTCATAGTTGTCTCCAATTTCTGATCAATGACAGCCTGTAATTGTTCTATACCACCCTTGAGCCTGTAAAACTTCCCCTCTGTATACGAATAAACCTGCCTGGACAAAAATAACCGCGCGTCCGTATCCTCCGTATACTCCCGGATTTTTCTTTGTACCCACATATCCTGTATACGGCTTTCCGGTAATATGGCCGCTTTTCGTTCTGAATACGGTACGATTATGACCCGCTCATGAAAAGCCTCTTCAAATTGACGCAGCACTTCGGGGTAAAGTATCGCCCCGGCACCGTTCAATCCATACAGCTCATATGGCGCATTGTAGATATCTTCTGCTCTTGCAATCACAGGTATATGGCCAAAATCATATGGTTGAAGGCTTTCCACCCAGTCATAAGCACAGGCACCGATTTTCTGTGCCTCGCATTGCCTAACAATATTGAATAATTCTTCGGCTGAAAACTTCCATTTTAGGAGATGGTCTTTTGTTACAATACTTTCCATTGTACCGCCGAAAGGCAGCTCATAATCAAACCTGAAATATACTGCCATGTCACCTACTGCCAAATATGGTATACCCTTACCCCGCAGGATTTCTTTGCTTTTCTCAAAGTTTGTTACACAGGCTAAAACACTTTCTATGCATTCCACCTGTTCTCTTTGTACTGTACCAAACTCCCGGAAACAATCCAATGTATCCTTCACAATAGAAAACATTGGTCTAGCATTTTTGCAATAATCCGAATAAATTTCCTGAAGGTCTATGCAATGACAGATTTTATCGCCTAAATCCAGGGTTGCCTTTTCCAGCGATAACCCTTCCCCTATCACGACCGGTCTGATGGAATAACCATGCTGGTCTAAAAGTTCTGCTATTTTTTGTAGATAAGCAACCTTAAATTGGTCATAGTTTATTAAGTTCATCAATCCACTAACCCACCTACCTATCTCAATTTTTGTTTCTCAATTTTCGGAGGAACTGCATGAATCAGGTTTCTGCTTTCCAGATCGTATTTAAAAACCCGCTCAGATAGTTTATGGCGTATTTCCCCTGTTTCTTCTTTCATTATATTCTCACTGGTCAGGCTCTCATATAAGTCTGACAGATTCCCAACACTTTGCGCATGGACATAAGCACCAAAGGCATCATTGGGAACAATCAGCATCTCGTCCCCTAATTTATCATACACCAGTTCCATAACTTTCGGATAGAAGATTGCACCAAAGCCATTCACACCATAGACATTGTAGACTTGCTTCAGTTCCAATGGCACACCATCCGCCGGCCTAAAAAGGATTGTTTTATCATTTTCATATCTGTTTGTAAGTGAATCGTACATATTTACGATACCCACTCCTATTTCATTTGCATCCTTGTATCTGACTTTCTCAAAAAGTTCCTCCACACCGATTCCCCATTTTTCCAAATGCTCTTTTGTAACATCTCCGCAGTACGATCTCTCCCCTCTTTCAATACAGAATTGGAAAGTGACCGCCATATCCTGATATGGCATATATGCAATGTTTCCCTCCACCAGTTTATCCTCATATTCTGCCAAATTCATAGGATATATAAGTACATGCTCTATCTGCTCAAATTGTTCGCGCGGTATCCACTCATCCCCATCAAATATACCCAGAATCTGCGTGACCGCCTCGTCTAACTCGTTGTTCTCAGCAACATAGCAGTTAAGATACACCAATTCCATCGGAATACTGGGGCAAACTAACTCCCCTCCACCTTTCAGCATAATGGCTTCAAATGGCGTGCCTTCAGCTATCAGCTTCAGTTCCTCCCCTCTGTCTCTTTCTTGTAGCTGGTCTTGAAATTCATCAATAAAATCCTCTCGTAATTCGTCATATGCTTCGTTCTCACTATAATAATACATCTATCTCCTTCCCTTCTGGCCGTCTGCGCTTCTCCCGATTAAAGCGGTTTTCATTTCACTCTATGCTTTTCAATGGTATGTTCCATTGCCGGGACCAGGTTTTTCCTGCCGGTATCGTACTTAAATATCTTCCCAGAAAGTACAAGGTGCCTATCGCCAGTCACCAGTTTCACACGATTGTCCTCCTGTAATTCTTCTTGCAGTTTTGCAGCACTCATAATATCCGGTGTCTGAATATAAGCCGTATAGGTTTCTTCAGGTACAATCAGCACTTCACTGCCCATTTTTTTTACTACCTGCTCCATCACTTTTGGATAAAGGGCAGCACCAAAGCCATTGACGCCATACAAAGCAGCCTGCTGTGAATCCTCTGATTTTTTTCCCACCTGCTCTATGGTTTTAATTTCGCCCCAAATTTGCTCCAGGTCTTTATACCTTACTTTTTCAAAGAGTTCCTTTGCATTTATCCCCTGCCTATTCAGCCATTCCCTTGTAACATCCCTGCGATACGACCTCTCATTGTCCTCAATGCAGAATTGATAAGTGATCGCCATATCTTCGAAGGGAAAATATGCAATATCATTTTCTTCCAGCTTATCCCTGCAATGTGATAGATTTACCGGAAACACTATTACATGTTCCAGTTGTTCCAGCCGCTCCGGGGATATCCATTCTGCCTCATCCTGAATCTCCAAGATAGTAGATACGGCCTCATCAATCTCTCGAATGGCAAAAATATAGCAATTTCTGTACACCAGTTCCATAGAGATACTGGTACATAATAAAGGTCCATTCCCTTTGTATGTAAAGGATTCAAAAGGAGTACCTTCCGCCACTATTTCCAACTTCTCCCCATTTCCTCTGCGTTCTAGCTGTGCCTTATATTCTTTAATGAAATCCTCCCGGACTTCCTCATATGCATGGTTTTCATCATATTCGCGCATTTTGGTTCTCCTCTTCGTCTATTTACCATTTCCTGCATCTGTAGACTCCCGTACCGACTCTTAGACCAGGGTTTTTTTCACCAATGAAGACTGGTGCACCGTCAGGGTTTTACTCTTGAGACTATAATACAAAACCGACTCTGACAACGGATGGCTTACAAATCCCTTTAAGGATTTTTTTCTTTCGAGACGCATCTGAAGGTCAGCAGGTGTATACTGGTCGGCGGCATATATAGCGGTTTCCTCTGCTGTTACTGGAAGCAGGTACAGATCCGTGTTGACCATTTCTGCAAATTCATCCAGAATATTCCTATAAAGCATGCCTGCCGCGCCTCCCGGACCTGTCAGCCGCCAGGCACTTGCGCGTTCATTTGTAATCTTTCCTCTCCCAAGCGTAAAGCCTGCCTCCAAGCCTTCCCGTATAACGGCTGCAACCGGTTCAATCTGCACACTATACTGGGAGAAAGCATTGTCTGACACGCACGCATGCAGTTGATCTACATGCATTCCCCACCGCTGTAAGTCCTCTTCATCTACGGGCATGGTGTATACAAGTTTTTCACTTTCCTCTTTCACACGGAACCGATAAAAGATACACATATCTCCCAGTCTGGTATACGGCAGCTCCAATTCTTCCAGCCTCATCTGGTATTTGTTTGCATTCACTGCATGGAACTCTACAAACAATGGATTCTTGACCGTATCCATCTTCAATCGGATACCTCCGGTTTCCGCCGTCTGAAATTCCTGCAGTGTCTCCGAAGCCAATATCCTGACTGGCAGCATTTCATACTGGCTTCTCAAAAACAGTTCCTCTATGCTGACCATAGGGCAGTACCTATCCTTGAAAGTCATTGTGATTGATTCACCTGGTAGTCCTTCCATAACCAAGTTCAACGCTCCTAACGTTTTGCTTTTCTCCATCAGGTCAATGAACTGATAGAGAAACTCTTCTTTGAAATTAAAATAATCCATACTATCTCCTTGCTTTTATGAAATTATCCGATTGCCTGTTTCCGGTCCAGATTGCTATTCCTGTTCAAATATTGAATCACTGCCTTTTTTCTTTCTGCAACAAGAAATTCATTCCAATCTTTCCCATATGGCGGGAACCGGACTTTAACGTGATATCCCATCTCTATATATTTCTTGCGTATAAGTGCCGCTGCTTTCCGGCCTGCCTTATCATTATCAAGATACAGGCTTATTCGTTTAATCTGTGGATTTTCTAGCAGGAACCGGTCCAATGCCCCGTCCCAGGTTGACCCTAATGCCAACTTGTTTGACTGCCCATCACGCTTATAATCCATATAAGACATCAGGTCAATGGCTGCCTCAAATACCTTGACTTCTTTATTTTTCTTGTTTCTTACATTGAAACCATAGGTTTTATCGTTGTTCTCCACGTCCCCTTTAAACGGGTTTCCATAATTATCCACCGTTCCCCTCATACTGGCAAACCGTGCTGTACCAAAGGAATCCCTGCCAATAAAAACCACGTTATGATATCTGCGTGTTTCATAAATCAGCTTTTTTTTAACGAACCAGTCAACTACTTCTTTGCTCAGGCAGCGCGTTTTTAACAGATAGGCATATAACCTCCGATAATTGTCGTTTGGTTCGGGAAGCACAAACTCCCCTTTCCCTTCTTGTTCTTTATTTTGCTCTTCCTTTCTTCTCTCGTGGTTTTTCCTGCTTGTATCATCTTTAAATGATTTATCCTCATACCGATAACCGGCCTCGTTCAACAAATAGATAACCGCCTCACGAAAATCCATATAGCAAAATTGTCTCAGAAACTCAATGTTATCCCCGTTGTGACCGTCCTGGCCCTCGGGTACGGAAAAACGCAGCCAGCTCCTACGATTTTTAATCCTTATAGAATCATGTTCTTTCAATGTATAGTAACTGCCTACCCGCTTCACCGTGAAGCCCTGCCTTTCAGCAATAGACACCAGGTCCACGCTTCTGGCTATCTCTAATTCTTCATCTGTAAACTTCATAGCACCACCTCCTGAATCAGAGTTTAAAATTTCATGTCAAAATAACTGCTGATTTCCGGAAAGTCTCTTTCATACTCCTCCAGATACGTTCTGCAGGCGCTCCCTTCTTTTGACAAGTGGCAAAATTCACGGAAGCTCATCTGCTTATACATCTGGGGCTGGTTACACCACCTGGACAGGTTTACATACATTCCCCGGTAAGGTGATTCCTGATATTTCTCATACCGCATGATATATGGATACGCACGCACCCCCATTAGAATCCGGATACGCTCAAATGCCTGTAAGATATCCTGTTTCCAGAAAGTCCAGTCATATCTTCCATCTGCATCAAACCCAGTTAATACATAGAACTTGATCCTTTTTGATTCCTGGAATATTGGGTTTATGATCTTCATCTTTTCTATGACTGTTTCTTTATCCTTGATATTGTCAAAGGCAAATAATAAGTCGCCATCCAATCTACAAGATGCCAGTTCCCTGGATTTTTGCCTGGTAATCAGCCTGATATCCAGTCCTTGCCGGAACTGGACCGGACGGCCGGTTTCCCGTAGTTGTCCCAATAATGCACTCCACTCCCCACATGCCAGAAAATTATCATCCAGCAGACAGATCTTCTTTTTCTGTGGATTGTAAAATTCGTACACTGGGCTTGCAGGAACGGATACCGTTTTATTTTTGTTCACACAAAAAGGGCATTGCCTAAAGCAGCCCCTTGTTAAAAACCCAATAGAATAATCCCGATAATACTTATACTTCTTACTCTTTTTTCCTTCTTCTCCCTTACCTTTAAGCCAATCCGCATACAGACTGTAATCCGGCATGGCATGCTCTATTTCGTAGGGCAGCTCGGGAGCCTGGTCTAAATAAAACCCAGTACCTCCATATTCTACATTCTCCATCTTTAAGACTTCCGGCGGATACCTCGTAGCCGTAAAGACCTTTGACAGATATACCTTATCAAACTCATTGAAGCCTGAATACTCCGTCAGCAAATGTATCTGATCCCCCATCTGCTTATGGAATCCGCTGATCTTCATGCATGCCAGATTCGGCATGCGGTGCCTGTTCTTATCCAATAAATCAGCATCTATAATTCCGATTCTCGACTCTCATCACCTTCTTTACACAAATTTTTCATCCATCTTTGCTTTTTACATTGCGGTGCTGTTGTATGTCTGCGCCTGGCAGGTGTATCCCAGGAGCCGCCCCCTGCAATCTCTTTCTCACATTCCCACCCTGCCGCTTTTAAGGAAGCACCGGATTCAGAGATAAGGATATAAGTGATAATCCGCTCATATCCCATCTCTTTTGCAATCCGGGCTACCCGCCCGTATAGGAAGCTACAGGCATTGGCTGTACCGTCTGTGCAGCAACGCGTTACTTCCAGCGTTTTTCCATCGTCTAAATGCCTGGATACTGGCCTGCCGCACTGTATCACGCCACATATTCTGCCATGCTCAGTACATGCGACACGGAATTTGTCCCGGTATACAGGGCTATGATGCCTATGATTCTGCGCGACATATTCATTTGCCGCCTTTAACTCAATCGGTACTGCTTTCATTCACTTTTTTATATAAATTAGTTCCGGTTGGAACGTAAACCTCCTGTTGTTGATTTATTGTTTTAGTCTGGTCCCATGTCCATAAAATCCGCGAGGCACAACTGTCCCTCTACATTTTTATCCTCCATCCACCACCGGAACACGTCCTCTCCGTTCTTCCACTTAGTAGGTTTCCCCGCCGCATGGATTGCCACTAACATTTTATCAAACGCCCGGATATAAGCTGCCTTATACTTTGGGAAGTCAGCAAACTCTTTGTAGCGGTTTTTTCCAGCCATCGGGCACCCTACACAGCCAACTCTTTTATAACCCATATCATAAAGCGGATTATAAGGCATATGGTTGGAACGGATATAATCCCAGATGTCTTTATGTGTCCAGTCAATGATTGGGTTGGACACTACCCTGCCACGGATTGCACACCGCTCAATAACCAGCCGCTTATCATCGTTGTCGTTCATCAGAGTAATCCTATTCTCGACTTTTGGGGCAGCCGCTTCTAACTGTCCCCTTTTGGACCGTTTGGTGCTTTCGTCCCAGCGCACACCTGTTGATACCAGTCTGTCCGGTGTTGTGTTCTCTTTTAGGATTTCACAACAGTAACGCTGCATCCTGGTGGGCGGCATCTTCTTTTTGACAATCAACTGCCACATGCTCAGTGGCGGCATATGGATAATACATGGGATTCCCTTTTCTTTTAAACCTCGAAATTTCTCCCTGATATAGTACACCGTATCGGGAGCATCGACTGTTGTATGAGAATTGTGGGCCTCAAATTCAACTCCTGACCGGATAAACAAATCCAGAAGTACGTCAGAATCCTTGCCCCCACTGTAAGTACAGATTATGGGGGCATCATAGTACCTCTTTGACATTTCACTTGCTAATTTAATCCGTTCAATGCTCTTCGTCTCTAAATCCAATAAGCGTCGAAGAGACTATCGTTTTACGTGGCCACAACTTCTTATCCCTCCTTTTTGCATTTCTATTTAGATTTTTACCAGAGGAATCTATGAAACCTCTCTACTTGAAGGGATTCTGTTTCCTTAATCTGTCCTATATTATGGACATATCCAGGCCCTGGTCATCTGCGACAGCTGGGACTGTTTCTAACAGTTACTTTTTCTTTCCATGGCTTTATTTCCTGGACCTTATGGATTCTTTCACATATATCAGCGATTCTTTGATACTCTGCGTCCGTCTTATCCAGTATTGCAAGCAATTCCTTAAAATACTCGGACGCTTCTTTACAGCCCTTTGGTTCGGACAGCCATTGATATGTCTCATGTATCCGGTCCTGCGGTGTTTTTTTTACTTCATCTTCGTCCGTAAGCCCAAATGGTCCAAGGTCCATCACAAGGCTGCTTACATCCTCTGCCAATCGCAGGATATCTTCCATTGCTTCTTTCTCCATGTGTTTATCCTTTCTCACGATTACAGATTGGATTTCTTTGTTTTACCGCGCTGTGCTACTATCTTTCTAATCTCCTGGCGCATTTTCTTTGTGTTATTACTGGGTAAAGCAAATATTGCCGCCTCCTCCACTGTCAGATTATCGTACAGAAACGCCCTTTTTATGGTCCGCATCTGGTAACAATCAAATTCTTCTTTCGCATAAAATGCCACCTGTTCATAGGCAAGCCCATAGCGAAAACCCGACAGGATTTCTTCAATCTGCTCTTCATCAAACCGGTTATCTGTTGCCAGTTCCATTTCCTGTATGCTTCTGCCAGTATAAAACCCATAAAACACTAAATCCATTTGTCTGTAATCGTGTTTTCCATCTGCCACAATCTGAATTTTCTGGATTTCCAGTTTCCGTTCCAGTGCCCCAGCTATTGACCTGATTTCCTCCGGGCCGTCTGAATCATGTACAAGACCGATAAGGTTGTCAAAATTTACACCCATCAAATACGCTTTGCGCAAAGCATTTATTTTATTTCTATATCCTCCAACCTCCATAATCTTCTTTACCGTTTCATAGGGTATCTGATCAGAATTTAACGCTTCCTCCGCTAGATACAGGTTGTCTTTTGACAAGAAGATTTCATTTTTCAGGGTATCCAAAGTTTTGTTTTTATCGTACATGCCACTTCATTCCTTCCTAATAACAAAAAGAGGAAGATCTCTGCGTCTCCCTCTTTGGTAACTGTTTATTTATTTTTACTTTATTTTTTAATCTAGTCTCTGTGGTGCGATATGCCAGTCCGTCCACAAATTACCGCTGATTGTCAGATTATCGGTCAGGTTTAGTGATAACATTCCTGCTGGTGTCCAGGCATCTATTAACCATGTATAGGGTGTATATTTGCCATCTGGCATCCATATCGGAGTGAAATGTGTCCTCCGCTTAAATGTACTGTATTGATTTTTTTTGAACTCAAATTCGGAATGATACCCACCCGACATCCGCTCCAATAAACGCCAGTATTTCTTGTATTGAAACTCCGGAAAATACGTCACGGCATTTTGGGCTCCAGTCACGGCACTGGACTGATTCGTGCTCACAGAACTGTTCACATATTCGTTAAATCCGTATCCGCTTTTTAATGTTTTGCCATGGGCCGTAGGGGATTTATCATCTGGCTGGACGCGCATTGTTGCGTTCAAACTTGCATGATATCTATCAATATTGAACTTCCACCAGCCATGATCACACCAGTATCCATCATCATCATCGTCACCACTATGCCATACCCAGTAAGAATACCAGTATGGTCGCCAAATACTCCAATCAGCGGACGTTTGCTGACTCTTTGATGGAACTGCCGGCCTCGCATAACTGTCATTACGGTCATCTGCAACTGGATTCGGCGGTGGATTCTTGTCCAGGTTTACTATCTTAACCCGTATAGTCCCTTTGTCTGTACGGCCACCACCTCTTACTGTTACTGGAATTTCCATAGTCTGCTCTGTAGATGGTGTTGTCCACCGAACCCAGGCAAGCTGACTTCCTCCCTCGGGATAATATACGCTGTCCACCTTATAATTTCTCCCTTGTATTTTAAATGTCACAGATACCTTATGGTCCGGATCACTTTGACCGCCACTCACGCGGATACTGGTGATAACCTCCGTGTTAGTGCGGTATTCATAATCAAAAGTCGTAACCTCCGGTGATGGTTCTGGCAACTCCCCATTAAAACGTATGATTCCAAGTCCCAACGAAGTTTTGATTTCCTGATGTGAACGCAATCCGGTAGTTGGACCGTTCCACGCAGGATATCCTAAATCAGATTTTTCGAGAAACATTGCAAGGGGCAGATTTTGAAAGGTAACTGAACGTAACCAGGAATATACCACCCCGCCTGCAACCTCATCATATAAAGCCGCTTCCGTTGCTGTCATAGCAACTCTTACTCCCTGCAATGTCACATACGCAATCGGCTCTATCATAATTCTGTACTCGCCGCTGATAAGTATATCAAAATCTATTCCCATATAACCTGCTATCCCACGTATCGTCTGCTCGTCCGTAAAGTACCGCTTTATTTCCGCAATACTTGATGGTCCCAGACTTTGTGAACTTATAATTATAGGAAGTCTCTGTGCTGGTCTTATGTACTGGTATCTTGAACCGGATATACCAATTCCATGACCTGATGTATAAGACATCTTGCTCACCTTTCCAAAATGAAGCCTAATATCAGATGGGCTTTTATTGGTAAGGTCAATAGGCGTGCCTACTACTTTATGGTCACTTGTACTTATCACCGATACACGTACCCCTTCATCACCTGGGGACCAAAAATTTTGCGAAGAACCTTGTCCCATGCTGCCGCCTCCGCCGTCCACATTACCTTCCCCTGCCGCATACGCTGGAACCGACATGATCAAAAAACACAGGCTGAACAGTACAATCCTTGTCAGCCAACTTATTCTGCTTTTCAAATTCCCAAATGTTCTCCTTTCCAATGAAAAAGCACAGCCATAAATAGCTGTGCCGAACGATAAAATTTATATCTTTGATTTCTCTCTATGCTTAGCAGGAGGGCGCTACAATTCATAGCCTTTCTGTCATGCATCTATTTAACCAACCTATTGATAATTAATCCATTATCCCAATTTTATTACCGTTTTCATAAATGTTACTGTCTTCAATGCCTTCCCCTTCCCCAATGTCATCAATCCATCCAAAGCCTGGGGCATATATTTTTCCTTCCTGTGACTCACCTTCTGGTGCGGCTCCAGGAACCGTGTCTGTCTCCGGCTGTTTTACTTCATCATGGTTTTCCGGAACCGGCGTGCCCTGCACGCTCTCCCCATCTGGTTTCTGATTAGGATTTTTTAATACTTCTGGATCTGGTTCTTCCGGTTTAGTCACTCTGGGCTGAATATTCTGTACAGGCTGCCCGTTGTCCTTATTTCCCTCTTTTTCCTCCTCTGATTCTTTCTGCTCCTCCGTAGTCTCCGGTTCTTTCTTCGATTCCTCTTCTTTACTTTCAGTCTCTTTTGACTTCTTGTCTAATTCGGACTTTTTGATTTCCGGTTTCACTTCTATTTCTGTAGACTGGCTCTCTGCTAATTTATCCTTTGTTTTTGCTGGCTTTCTGAAATTACTTGCAATCATCACTGCAAGAATAACACAACACACCACGCAACCCGCAATAATCATACCTTTTTTCACTTTATCATTCATATAGTTCTCCTTCCTGGTTCACATTCTGTCGCATCAAACATACTACATTTTTCCAATTCTGTCTATTGAATTCTAAAACACTTCTATATATCCAGCCTGCACTTTTAGCCTGATTTTCATTTCAGGTAGACGTTTTCCCGCAAACTGGACCGGTACTTTTAATGTTACGATTGCATCAATTTCAAATCTCTGTTCATTTTCCGGTGTTCCAGGTGCAAGCGGCGCATTACGTGCAGTAACACTTAAATCCGATATGCTATATTCCAGAACCCCACCTGTATATTTTACATGCCGCCCGGATTCAACTTTTGTTCCAAGGATTTTATCCATTTTTGACAGCACATTTCCTTTATCTACACTATACTTAAAACCTCCATTATTGGGCTGATATCCTCCACTGTATCCTTCCCTGACACCGTGATAAACGTTTGCATAATTATCATTTACAGTTATCATGATAGCCTCCTGTGCCGCGTCCCTTACGCCATTGGCTATGATCTTTAGCCGATAAAACTCCAAAAATCCGCACATTATTAACATCAATACCAATGTAACCGCAATCACAAATGGGAAAGAGGAACCACGCCTATCTTTTAAACAGCAAATCAGGCGCTTCATTTATGATATACCTCACTCTTTCCTGTAGCACTAGCCCTTAAGGTAATTGGAAAGGAACCAAAATTCCCAAATAACCCAAGGTCCCGCTGCAACGTCAATTTTACAGTAATCTCCTGATTTAGTTGGATATTACCCTTTTTTGACCACTCAACTTTAGGATTTAGTCCGGTCCTTTCTCGTAATACCTGTTCCCGCCTAGTGGTCTCAGTTCCGACTCTGCCACTCATTTCAGCCTCACGGCACAATTCCACAGCAAATGTATCTAACTGATTCTTAGCCAAAAAAACCGGAAATACGCTGACCGCCAATGCAATCACCAGCATGGCACACAATACCAGTACGCATATGTCTATATATCCCTCTCCACGATTAGTTTTTAATATTTTTTTCAAGTTCCTTGACCTCCTTTCATTTGGAGCTAGAACATACCTCCTAATGACTTAATGATTTCAAACACGATAATCGCAAGGTAAGTCAATAAGAAGCACATAAGCATGAGAAACGAAAAAACCCTGATTTTAGGCGGTATTTTCTGGGCCTCACTTTTTAATTTCTGTAATTCAAGCTGTTTAAAATCATGAGCAAGCATCTGGAAATATACCACGCTGTTATCTCCACGCAAAACCCCAATCAGTCCTCTGACAACATCAGACAACATTGGAGAGTTTAACCGTGCTTCAAATCGAGTAAGTGCCGCCTCATAACTGGAGGATCTCATGTCTGCCACAAGTACACCTAGCTCCTCCCCAAATTCCGCACCGGCATTTTTTCTAAAATTCTCTACCATTGAAAGCACATCACGGTTATTCTGCAGCTCCTGTTCAAGATTAGCAACAAAACGTGGCAGTTCGTCTTCAATTGACTTTCTTTTCGTCTTTAACATCTCGTCTGCGCGCTGAATTTCCTTAAAGTAAACCATGACAGCAAGAAACACAATAACAGGTGTTAGGAGCGGAAAAAGAAACAAACACGGAATAATGCCAGCCATCAGTAAACCAGCTTTTGTAAGTGCATACGCCTGATATACTTCCGGTGTCATATTAATCCCTGTTGCTTTCAGCACATTTTTCATTCGGCTTTTCCGATATTCGTCCATTCGGATTACATGAGACAATCTCATGGCTCCTTGCAGTAAAAACGTATCTAACGCCGCCGACCCTTTTTTACTATTTCTTCCCCTGTCCAGTAATGCCTTTTCTGTCTTCATATATGGCATTTTTAACAAATCCGCTGCCAGGAAGAACATTCCCAGAAAGAGAAATCCTCCAAATAATAACAGTAATAACACTGACATCTCCCTACCTCCTGTATTCTATCGGTTTTGTCAGCCTGACAACGACCGCAGTAGAGACAAAGATGATTGCCGCAGTAATGGCAAGTATCACCTGTCCCATTGGTGTGTGCATCAAAGTGTCATACCAGCTCTTGTTGAGAAAATAAAGCAGCGGGATATTACCAATCACAAAGATTGCCATCGTGATAAATTCTTTCCTCGGCTCCACAATCAAATATTCCAGTTCAGCATTGACGATACGGATATCGCTTAATTTTGTTACGATTGGTGTCAATGTTGTCTTCAAACTCCGATCATACTGACAATCACACAGGGCATCGCACCATTCGCGGAATACATCATTATCAATTTTCTCCCTCAACTCCTTTAGTGCTTCATGAACATCCGGATTTACTAAGTTGATCCGCACAATAAAATCCTGGAATACCCTCTGGACTGGCGGATTCAAATACTGAATATTTTCCTCTATCGCAGTTAGAATGTCCTCCGTCCGCAGATAGCCCGTCGTAATAACGCTTAATGCTGTCTCCAGCTCTGCGGCTACATTTTTTTTGTAATTACTGGCTGACAGAATTACATACCAAAAAGGGAAGAACATAAATCCAACAGCCATCACCGGAGCCAGAAAAAAATTTCCAATCATGATGGCAACCGAGGCCCCCACAGCAAACAACACCAGGGCGGCAGCACAAATAACCGAAAATTGCTTTTCCCTACCCGTCATTTTAAGTACCTGCTGTGCCTCAATGATTGCCTTTTTCAGAAATCTTGCTTTTTTCCTTTTTGTTACTGTATGGATTTCATTCCGAATATTCTCAGGTTCTTTTGCCAGAAAGCCGAACAGTCCATCTGTAAATTCTATTGGTCGAATCCCCAAAAGAAGAAATCCACCCACTATCATACCAAGGCATGCAAGAAGCTGTATACTTGTCAAGATTCCTCTCCTCCCTCTCCCTTTGAACGGAACCGGTTAAGTGTCTCCATTGGCATCCCATTCTCCAGCAAACGCTTATAAAGCCCATCCGAAATGGAATTCATTACCCTGTGTTTCCCATTAACCACAAAATAATCTCCTTCCAACTGGTTCTCCATGATCTCGTACTGATACAGTGGACGATATCTCCGTGTACCGTCAGGCTTTATCTCGCATTCCATAATCTCCATGATTACCCTCTGCCGGTTTTCCAACTGCTTACAAAAGACTATGATAGGGTATGCTTCGGTCACATATCCCATCAATGTCTCGTCCGACATATCCACGGCACGCTTACACAAGGACACCATACGGCGGTATGTAGCCTCACACGAATTGGAATGGATGGTTGTAACCACCGCCACACCAGTTCTTGCAGCTTCCTGGGCGGCGTTTGCTTCCGCCCCTCTCATTTCTCCGACCACCAGAATATCAGGATTAAATCGAAGCGCAATATCCAAAAGGGCAATCTGGTCAATTCGCTGCCGGTCATTCTCACTGTCTCTTGTAAGAGTGTGGACAACGGAATTTAACACTTTTCCACTTTCCTCCCTTATTAGATCAAGTTCACGGCTACCATTTTCAATAGTAAAAATTCTTTTCCGGTCAGGGATTGTAGTAAGCAACCAGCCGGCCACCGTTGTTTTTCCGGAACTTGTAGCACCTGCAACACACACCGAAATTCCATACCGAATACATTCACTCAAAAAGTCTAACATCTCTCCCGTGGCAGTTCCACCAGAAATAAAATCCTCCTTTTTCATACTCTGGGGATTTACGATTCGGATTGAAGCGGCAAGACCTACCTCTTCATCTACAACTGGAGTTTTTAACACCGCTATACGGATATTTTTAGCCAGTGTTCCAGTCACCACAGGACTTGCATCATCAAGGATAGTTCCTGAAACATGGAGCATCCTGCGGATCACATTAATAGCATGAGAAGGGCTGTCAAAATGTTCTTCCAACTTTTCAGTCCCACCACCGCTGTACTGGATCTCAATATCCTTCCAGCTATTAATGTCTATTTCTTCCACTCCCTCTCCAAAAATGTACTTTGTTAGAAAAGAAAACTCCGCCATTTCCGTGTATAGGTTGTCAACAAGTTCCTGATTTGACATTCCCTGAACTGCAACCCGGTTTTCCTGAACATATTTAGTAATGTAACGCTTCATCTGCCTTTTTACATCATCATTATTTCCATCAGTCAAAAGGGAGCTGTAACGGCTGGCAATGTGTTCCTGTACCTCCTGTAGCACCGTTGCAAAATCTTTCCCCTCCACGGCTGCAAAAAAGAGGTCATCTGCACTCTTACTCACCACTTCTACCGGCTCTCTTGCAACCGGCTCCACTGGGGCTGCCTGTGTTGGCATAAGTTCCTGCATCCGCGAACCCCACTCTGAATTTTTTCCCTCATTAAATACTCCTCGCGTCTTTCTTTCCCCTAACATCCATATACCTCCTTAACAATCTTATCTATTTCATTTTTAAAACCACGGCTTTTTTTCCCCTCCAGACCAATCAACAAATTCCCAGCCATCCCCTGTTCCGTAACTTCGGATGCAGACGGAATCTGAAAACTTACTTTTCCAAGCACCTGTTCCATATGGTTAATGGCTTCCTGCCCCTTTATGTTGTTGATCGTTTTTAAATGCCTCTCTATTCTCCATTTTGGTTCCTGAAGTAACGGTAACTGACTTGCCAGGTAACTGATAGATTTAAGGTCGCAATTTACTATCTGCAGAACAGCATCTGCTTCCATTAGAGAAACTGCCGATAAAATATCGTTAGATATATAACTGCTACAGTCAATAATAATGTATGAGGACAATTCCCGCAGCCCTGTAAGAAATTCCAAAGCCTGTTCCGCTTCATAGGGGGCATAGCTGTATTCATTTTCCCCTCTTAACATGCCAAGCATTGCCAGATACTTTATTTTTTTGTGGACAATACAGTTTTCTTCTATAAGCCCTTTTGTAACATGTGGCGCTGCCAGTACATTGCCAAGGGACCATATGTTTTCTAACTCGTCCATTGGACAGATACAAGGCATCATGGGTAAAGTCATATCGGACAGCACAAGAATTACATTTTTCTTCTTTTCCGCTAAGTGTTTTGCAATCTTCACAGAAACCGTAGTCTTTCCGCATCCAGGGCTACCCCAGACAGCCAGTATCTGGGCCTGATGTTTTCCCACCTCATGCACTTCCTCGCTCTCAGGCTGATTTGCGCGCTTTTTGATTTTAAAGTTCAGCATTTATTCTGCACTCCCTTCTATCTGTTCCTCGGGCTGTCCAGTTTCCGCTTCCGCCGCCTCCGTTTCCGGCGGGTAAAGTTCCTGCAAAGCATGTTCCTGCTCTGTAATAAACTTTGCTGCATTTTCTTTTGTTCCCCTGTATACAAGAGATATGTGCAGGTTCCCGTCCTTCTCCATCATGGCGAGTATCCTGCTCTGTTCCGGTGTTGCCAAGAGTGTCACCGTACTGGGCAGTTCCTTTTCCTCCGGGTCTTCTTCTCCTGTATTGGCATCGTAGCCACTGCCTGCAGTTACAGCAATAACTTCGACATATTTGAGTTCGGGAGGAATCACTGTTTCGCCTTGCTTCTGGTAGTCCGGTGCAATCACAGATACAATATCACCAGATTTGAGTTTTCCGGATAACCCCGTTGCAAAAGATTTGACCGACACGGATATTGCCTGTTTCTCTCCTGATAAATTATATAAGTAGGCATTCTCCGCAGCCGGTTCGTCTGCGACCTTGCTATTAATGATATAATCGCCTGGAGCCATATCTGCAGATGCATATTTCCCAATGACATTTTCTTTATTTTTCATGACTTCAGACGGCAGATTTAAACTTCCCACCTCAACAGTCCTGACCATATCGCCAGTGATTTTATCCCCGATTTTTATATCCTTTACCACCCGCACGATTTCTACCTTTTTACTGACCTCTTTATTAAATAAAGGGGTAACTCCGAAGCAAATGAGCAGTGATACCACAATGCATATTACTCCAAGCACGGTACGGCTTTTTAATATTTTCATACTTATTATCCATTCCTTTCAATCAAATCAAAATTATCGTTTTAAATGCGGCAGGGAATACCTGCCGCCGTGATTACCTCACTAAGTATCTCTTTTTCCTCCGGCATCTGTAAAATGCCAGGACAGCACCCACAAAGGTAATTGGAGCCGCTACACAAATACAATAAAATGCTTTTCTTTTCATTCCATCCTCCTATCCAATCAAATACCCCGCTGCACACCCAGCCGATAAAAAGGGTACTAACGGCACTGCGATAACCTGGGTTTTCTTACATATTTTCAAAAACACAGAATAAGCAAGTACCAGTAATAATCCCAAAATAGTTGCAAAAATCCCTGCTGGAAGTCCCAGGACAAGTCCTGCGGCTGCCATCAGTTTGATATCACCGCCCCCCATTCCTCCGCAAAAAACTGCTGCAAGAAGAAATGGGAGTGCGCTGAAAATCCCCCATAACTGTTCTGGACGAAAAGAAATAGCGGCGGTTAATGCAATTAGCATACATAACAGATCCGGCACGATTCTCTTCTTTAAGTCCGTGACAGATGCCAGCAAAAGCAACAGCAAAAATACAATTGTTTGAACTGCCTTTCTATCCAGCATAGTTAAACATTTCAGTAATACGCCGTGTTAATGTTGGCAGCACTGTATCACCAAACAGTGCATACAGCCCTGCCAGAAGCAGCGCTCCAATCACAACAGCCATTAAAATTTTGATGGCCGTATCAACGAACCCCTCCGCCTTATTGTTGTTAATAGCCGCTTTTACCTTCATTACCTTAGCGATCAGATAGTTTCTCATCTTTGTTTTCATTTACATACCTCCTACTGGTTTTCTAATTTAATTGATTTTCAAAAATAAAAACGGACTGAAGATCAGCCCATTCCATGTGTTTTTCTTAATACCCGCGCCATCATACTCTCAGCGGACTGCCCTGTTATTTTTACTCTTGATCGGGGCATTAACAAATTCCTGCAAGCCATGACCGCACGGTACGTACTGCCTGCGGTTTTCTTCACATAGAAAAATATCATATTTCTTGCCGCCGGCAGCTTTATAAAAAGCTTCATAATCATATGCATATTTTCTCCATGGTTCATCAGTGGATGTCATCCCTAGTTCCCGGTCATCCCGCAGTTTGCATGCGCGTTCCATAAAATCGCCATCTTTATCCTCAAATGTCCTTAATGGATAAAAATGATATCCACCATACTCAAAACTTTTTTTATCCAACGGTTTCCCCTTTTCTGCTAAAGTTCAGTAACCCACTCAAGTCATTTCCCTTACGATTTAGGTTCGTCACGAATCCGGTTCATCTTCACGCCCTTCCTGCCTGTCAGCATATATTTAAAGGAACTTTCATTTCCACTTCTTTATTTCATCATCCGTTATGTAATCGCAGATTACAGCAATCATCCTTATTTGGATTGAAGTTATCTCTCCAATACTCATAATGTTCTGTTACATCTTCGCAAACTGTTATCTCCGGTATCCTGATCTTCTTGATGATTTCCATCTTTTTTTCCAGTGGTAAGTGGCAGTATCCTCCTTGTTTTAACCTGTACCCACTGAAATCAACATCGTGCAGCCAGCTCTTGATCCAGCTATTGACACGCAAAAATTCCACAACACAGCGATTGATCCCTAATGAATTTAGGCTGTCAAAGTCCATGAAATCCTCAATCAAGGGGCTTAACCGGATTGACACATCATATCCCGCAGATTGCAATTTTTTTATTGCCTCTACTCTTTTTGATGGGATACTTGCTTTTTCATAGGTCAAAGCCTTGTTATCATCTAAAGTCGTGACCGTGATTTGTATATGGGCCAGATCCTTGTCCAAAATTTCCAGATATTCGGGCTGTGCGATCAAATGGGATTTTGTTACAATCAGATATCCAACACCACACCGGTTCATTTCACAGATTGTCTCATAAGTCACATGATGTTCCGCTTCAAAAGGCTGAAAGCAGTCTGTCATTCCACCCATGCGCAGGATGGTTCCCGGAGGTATCTTCCGAATCTTCCTCTTAATCTTATCAATATCTGCGATGCTCGGCGCTGATGGGTTCCAAAATCCACGAAAAGACAGAAGTGACCGTGCATAACAATAATCACAATCGTGCTGACAGCCACATCCATACGTATCCAGTCGTACACTGTATTTGCATTTGTCTCCTTCGTTACCTCTTACTTTTTTGTAAAAACTCTTATATTCGCTTCCTATTCCTCCTCTTCTTTTCAATTGGTTGGTCAACTTATTAATCTTTGGAAATGGTTCCCTTTATTGCGGAGTGTAGTACCGCCCTACAATCTCCTGGTAAAGCATCCAGACATGTTCTTTACACTACCCCGCTTCATTTATTTTTCATTATAAGTACCAAGAAAAGCGCAAAAAAAAGCAGGCTGACGAATCAGCCTACCACAGTGATACTCATTATTCACTATTACTTTAACATTTCTTCCATATCCGCTAAATCGGGAAGAATCAACTGGCATTCGCAATCACCATAAATTGCTTCTCCACATACCGGACATTCCTCTATATCACAGCCCAAATGGTGAAAACTCCCAAATGGCGCAAAACAATCTGGGCAGATATCATCTTCGCCAAATACATCCTCAAACCTTTTCTCTGCACCAAAAATGATACGCGGGTAACTCTTTCCATTACAATTGCATATCCCTATTTTACAACCCACATGTTCCAGCATTTCTCCGCCACAAATTTTACAAATAGCCATAATTGTACTCTCCTTGACTTATTAGGAAGGGGTTCCCATGTCTACTAAAAGCATGAAAATATGAAATACAAATAAAAACATACAGCCTATCACTTTGACACTAAATGATACAACTTTTAATATTGCATACGCAATTCCAAGTAATAATTTTCCTATAAATTTTATCATAGCACATAATATGGTCATATTCAATCTTCTCCTTCGTCTTCAAATCCAGTGAATGAACTATAGAAATTAAGCAGATTAAAATCCTTTTCTGTCGCCTGGTTCGCCGTCTCCGCTGATCGTTCACTCTCACTTTGGGGTTCCTGTTCCTCTTTTGCTTTCGTGTCACTTCCAGTAACTGCAGGAATAGTAGTCGTCTGCACTGATCTCAGTACGTCTTCCAATGCACGTTTTGTCAGTTCACGGAAGTATTCCTCTTGCTCTCTTATGTTTGAGAGGATACTTTCCAATTTCTCATATTCAGCCTTCTGCTTCAGATACTCTGAATAATAGATTACCGCCTCGGCAATATAGTCATTTTGAGAAGTAAACAGCTCCCGGTTGTACTCTTCCAGACAGGTAAGTGCCTGGAAATGTACCGGGTTATTTTTATAAAGCCGAAGCGTTGTAACATATTTATCGTCCATTTATGGCCTCCTTAACCGGCCATATTCTGCCTGGCCTTCCATATGCTCTTTAAAGTTTCTTCATATCCTCTTGCATTTGCATGTATATCCGGAATACAGATTACGTCCTTACCCTCGTTATCACCAAAATTCTGCATGATTGCGGCTCCTCCACCCATAAAGATTATTTTTTCCAAATGCAGATTGTATCCGTGCTTTTTTATCAAGCTATAGATGTATTCCGTATATTGGTTCAATGCCTTTCGGATTACACGAAGATAGGCTTCGTCACCCGCATATGTACCTGTCCGCATTATCGTTTCAATGATATATGGTTTGGCTTTTTCCCCAAACTCAGCCATTAATGCCTCATTTACATTGGATATACACTTTATTGTACCATTATTATCTATAATAGGCTGTGCTCCACTGGGTCGCATATTTTCTATTGGAACTCCATCAACGGTTCCTCCTCCTATATCTACCAGAAGGCAGGATTTTCCCTGTGTCTCTGCCAATATATCTGTGATTGCTGCAAACCCCTGCATATATACGCTCACGCCTTCCAGAAAGACATTGAACCCTTCTCCCTGATAACGAAAAGATAACTCCCTTTCCCTGCCCAAGTATTTCCTGAATGCTTTCATTTGCGATTCATACCACCTCGGTGGTAATCCTGTAGCCAGCCTGACCGCCGCCTGATTCTTTCCTCTGGCTTTCAATTCAGCGGCAAGTGATGCCAATGTGAGAATGTAGTAATCATCGTCCACTGTTTTATCAACTTTTGTATCCACATCTTCCCTACTGCCACCGATTGAGTAATACTTACCTTTAAACTCCAAAATCTGATTTAGATTACTGGGCTTCACCTTATTCTGTGTTACTGTAGACAAAAATGCGGTATTCGCCGTTTTCATCTGTCTGTTACCATGGTCGATTCCAAGTATTTCTCTATCCATAATGACTGTCTCCTCCTTATGTTTAATATTCTCCAGAATGTTCCAAAAGTTCGACTTCTTCAACCGCTTCTCCGAAACCCTCATCATCTTCCCAATCTGGTTCATGTTGCTTTAATATAATAACAAGATTTCCCTTGTCATTATTCTCAAAACCCACATAGCAATCTTCTGATTCTTTTCCTAACTGTAATAACTCCATGATTTGGTCAATCTTATACATTTTCATCGTTTCTACCTCCTCTATATGTCATAACGCAGTTTAACGGCTTCCAGAAAATATTTTGCATATGGGCAATCAAAGATTTCTTCAACAGCATAATCTGAACTGTCTTCCCCTATATGATATCCTTCTATTGAATCGTCCCGTTTTACTTCCTGCGAAAATCCAGTATAGAGGTTAATCGCCAGCCGTGTTACCTTCACAGAAGCAGATGTCTGCCACCCAGCGAATAAAACCAACGGATTCACCTGAAAAGTTCTTTGATCCACAATATTTGAAAAAGCTGCCCTTGTCTTGTCACAGATACCAAGAGTATATATCATAGCAATTTCTTCACTGTCCCTGCGTGAATTTGGAAGTTCCCGCACCTTTTCATAAAAGAAACGCTCATGTGCTTCATCGGCAAATACTATGTCCATTACCTCCAGCTTGTTAATATCAAACATATTTTCCTCCACTTCTTATTTGGCAGTTATAATTCCTGCAGGATAGATTCAATATTCTCGTTAAATATCTTTTGCAAGACTAAAATGACTTTGTAGGACGGCTTTTGTTGCCCGTATTCAATTCTCTGATATGTGCGGAGACTGATATCCAGCTTGTCCGCCAATTCCCACTGTGTCAAATTCTTCTCTATGCGTAATTGTCTAACCCTAGTAACTGCTCATCACCCCCTTTGCTCATGCATATTGAGGGGAGATGTCACCATTCATCACCACTTGATTCATAACGGAATTACTTAATGTGAATGTCGCATTATATAAGGCGGTTAGCAACACTGCACGCATATTCCTGATTTTTGTTTTCGTCTCTGACAGGTTATTTAAAATAAACTGTATTCTAAACATATCTAATTTCCAAAACACCGATTTAACAATGGCTGTTGGTTTTTCTTCCTGGTTAATACGAATCGTATCCTTCGTTGAAGTCAGTACGTCAACTGCAATTCCCACAATTTCATCCAGACGATCAATATCAAAGGGACGATCAATACATAACGCATCGTATCCAATCTTTTCTCTAAATGCCTGTAACGTTTTTTGATAGGACTGGACTGGATTGGTATAATCTGTCGTTGAAATATCTGTGTTAATATCTGTATTTGTCTGCCTGTTACCAGATAGTGCTGTACCTTCTGAAAAGTGGCACCTGCTATTTTGCGGCGTGGCAGGTATCTCTTTTTTGGGTGATACCCTCTCTCTTTTTGGGGAGACAGCTCCCTCACCAATGACTGCCATCTCACTATTATTCACAGTAAAGCACTGTCCTTCAACGATTTCCTCTACAATGTCTTCCCCCCTGTCTCCCATAGAAGGGATAGGGGCATCATAACAGTGCGGATACGTTAATTCTTTCAATTTCTCAACAATCAACTCAATATACAGTACATTATTTACAACAAGTCCATTCAAGTTTATTGTCCTGAATACTCTTTTTATTACGCCTAATTTCTCCAAAAAGATGATTGCATTAGTAGCTTCTTTTTTACTCAATCCAAACTGTTCCGCAATCTGTTGATAACTTCTCTGGAGTAAATCAGCTTTAAATTTTTTACGAATTGCAATGATCTGTCCAGTGCTTTCGTCCCTCAATTCAGTAGGACGATACCAATAGACAATATCTGATAATATAACGATTGCAGCCAAATGCGGTTTTCCCGTCTCTTTAACAATCGTCTTATACCATGCTTGTGGTGTAATGTTGCCGGTAATACTGATTTCGGCACTTGCATCTACGATTCGATTTCCTGTCGTATACTCTCGCATCACGCTCACCTGCCCTTCTTTTCAAGAGAAGTACAGATGGTGCGTAATCTTTCGTCTGATTTCTTTGCTGTCACAGCCAACGAAATACTTACGACCATTGGCAACACTATCAAAAAAATAATCACAATAAATAGTATCTGCATACCCTTTTCCTCCTAAAATGCATAAGAGGACTAAGGTCAGCTAACAAAGTTGCTTCACTTAGTCCTCTATATTCATTTATTTTTAACAGCGCTGTTCTCCCGAAAGAGAGTTTTTACTTCGGACGAAGCAAAAGAAAAGGATATTTGGAATAGGACTAAGTATAAGCAGGTCCCAAACCACCCGGTTGCGACCCCTAGCCTTAAAATATCCCACTCTTTGGAAAACGACACTGGATTTTTAATGAAAAAGCAGTTCGATTGTGGTATAATAAATTAAGACCAAAGTAGCCGCAAACCCTTGATTTCATTGGGTTCCTTGCTAACTTGGTCTTATTATAACACGGTCACCCGCCCCGTTCTCCCCTGCCAGTCCGATGATACAGCCTGAAGGCAGCGCAAGGCTAATCGGCCCAAGACAGAAATCTCTGTAGCACTTTGTGACGTCCCGAAATTCCAGTGCCCAGCTTTTATTCTCCCCTGCGGGCTCTGCGGCAGCCCCCACGTCTGCTCTGTTTTTGTGCAGCCACTGACTTTCCCTCATGATTACAGCCCCTTTCTACTCCTCATAAAGCGTTCTGACTAATTCCTCCATCTCTTCGCAGGTAATGCCCGCCATCCTCGCCGCTTCCACTGCGCAGCCAAGATAGGATTCCACCTTGCGGAACTGTTCCTCCCGCAGCAGCTCCCGATTCAGTTTCGCCACAAAGCTCCCCTTTCCCGGAACAGAGGTGATATAGCCCTCCCGTTCCAGCTCCTCATACGCCCTCTTTGTGGAAATAACGCTGACTCTCAGCTCCTTCGCCAGAAAACGCAGTGACGGCAGCGCCTCTCCCGGCTGAAGCTCCCCTGCAATGACCGCATTTTTTATCTGCCTGGCAATCTGATCATAGATGGGAATCTCTCCGGAATTGCTGATAATAATATTCACTTTCCCACCACCCCTCTCTTATCTCTCATCAGATATTTCACCTGCTTGATTTTTCGTTTTACTGTATATCAACATTATATACAGTAGTTACAGCTCTGTCAACCCCTGATGTCTTTCAGGGCTGCGCGTATGGCAGAAAAAGGCAGAACCTGGCCGGGAATCATCCTGTTCCCGGTCAGGTTCTGCCTTTCTTGTCTGATACCTCTTGTCTGGTACTTCTTATCCTCTTTCTCCTGTCTGTTCCTATTCCCACTGGCCGTCCTGTTTCTGCTCCGGCCTTTCCCACTGGCCTGCGGCTTTTTTCGTCCCGACTCCCCATTCAGGGCCGGTCCGGCCGTACAGACGGCTCAGGCGGTACAGATTTCTGAACCGTCCGCTCCTCTCACGGATATCCTTCTCAGATACCCCGTAATAGGAAAAGATCTCCCAGAGCATTTTCCCTGCTTTGTCGAGAGCCGGCCTCTCCCCTGAGGCCTCCGCCCGGACTGCCTGGTGCTTTTTCTCGATTCCGACCCGTATGACTGCCCCTGTCTTCCTCCCCTCCGGCTGGCTGCTCTGGCCGGTCCAGCGGTTTTTCAGGGCTGTGTACAGCCGTCTTGCCCGGGACGGCGTCTCCGATACACGGATGCCTATCTCATAGAAGGAAAACTCTGCAGGAAATTCCTCATGGGAAATTTCTCTGGCCTTCTCCTCCCGGCGCGCCATATAGTCAAAATACCGCTTCAGCTTTTCGGCATCGTTTCTGTCAGAGGGGTATCTGGCCGGCCTGGGAAGAAGCCAGGGGGCATCCCTGTCTATCAGCTCCGTCTTCATGCTGTCGCGCATCCTGCTGCACCTTCTGGAATCCTCCGGAAGCTTCCTGGCGTGGCAGGTCCTGATAAGGTACTCTTCAAGCTCTGTCCCGGAGCGCGCGCCTGCCTTCAGATACCTGGCATACACATTCATCTCCCACTGGTGCTCCCTCTGTCTGCCTGCTTCCCTGCCCCCGGTGGAAAAAATCAGCTCTCTGGACTCCCGTTCTGCTTTTCGGTCTCTCGCCCTCTTCTTCAGCCTGTCAAGCCCGCTCATTTTGATCATCTCTTTTCTTATTTTCCTCCCAAACCCTTGGTTTTCTTATCATCTTACCAGAAATCGCAGTCTGCCGCCATGGCCTTCTTCCAATCTTTAAAAAATCGTCATAAAAATGAAAGAATTCCCTCTTTCCCTCCTTCGATTTGGCAGTCTGTGCGGTTGCAATTAGGAGAAAATTATAGTACACTGTAGAATCATTGATAAATATATGACAGGAGGAAGAAACCATGAAAGCAGTTCAGATAAAAGAAGGCATTTACTGGGTGGGTGCCCTAGACTGGCATGTGAGGAATTTCCACGGCTATACCACGGACCGGGGAGCCACCTATAATGCCTATCTCATTATGGATGAAAAAATAACCTTAATCGATACAGTGAAAGCCCCATTCGCCGCAGAAATGCTGGAGCGGATCAGCGATGTGGTTGATCCGGCCAAAATTGACTATATTATCTCCAACCATGTGGAGATGGATCACTCCGGTGCACTGCCAAAGCTTTTAAAGGTATGCCCAAATGCAACCATTGTCACAAGCTCTCCTAACGGAATCAAGGGGCTGACTGCCCATTACGGCGATTACAGCTACCAGCCGGTAAAGAGCGGAGATTCTCTGAGCATCGGAAAGAGAACGCTGTCCTTCGTCTCCACCCCTATGCTCCACTGGCCGGACAACATGGTTGTCTACTGCCCGGAGGAGAGGGCCCTCTTCTCCAATGACGCCTTTGGCCAGCACTACTGCACAAGCTGCCGCTTTGACGACGAGACCGATCTGGCCATCACTCTGTTTGAGGCTAAAAAATATTATGCGAACATCGTTATGTGCTACGGCTCTCAGGCAGCCGGCGCATGGAAGATTGTAAAGGAGTTAAATCCTGAGATGATCATTCCGGGACACGGCGTAATCTGGAGAAGCCATGTGGCAGAGATTCTGGATGCCTACGAGAAATGGAGCACAAAAGCCCCTGAGACAGGAGCTCTTGTGGTCTTTGACAGTATGTGGAATTCCACCGAGTCTATCGCCAGGGCCATCGCCGAGGGCTTCTCATGCAAGGGCGTTCCGGTTAAGCTGGTTGATCTGAAGACAGAGCACATTTCCAATATCATCCCGTTTGTGCTGGACTGCAAATACATCGCTGTCGGCTCTCCGACTCTTAACAACAATATGATGCCGAACGTGGCAGCCTTCCTCTGCTACCTCAAGGGACTTTCCCCGAAAAACCGCGAGGCCTTTGCCTTCGGCTCCTATGGATGGGGAGGACAGAGTGTCGGACAGGTTGAGGAAGAGCTGGTTAAATGCGGCTTTAACATCTGCATGGACAAGATCCGCATCCAGTATGTTCCTTCCAGGGAGCAGCTGGAGGAGGTAGAGGCAAAGGTAGAAGCTCTGATCGGCGCATAGCCGGCACAATTGACTCTCCGGCAGACGGCAAGTCTTCAGCCCATGTGGCGCTGCATCTTTTGCGATAGAGAGAGGGGTCAAAAACATCGGTTTTCGGCCTCCTCTTTTCAGCTGGTCCAGACAGCCTCGGACGGGCAGATACAGGACAGAGACAGAATTCGGTCCGTCTTCCGGAAACATCAGGAAGTTTGCGGAAAGAATACTTCAGAGTCAGGAGGAGTTTTATGTACGAAACTATGTTTTCCCCTCTCTCCATCGGGAGTGTTACACTGAAAAACAGAATTATATTTGCCCCGACTACCATGGGATTTGCAGGAGAGGCGTATCTGTCCTCCATGGAACGGATCGCGGCCGGCGGGGCAGCTATGCTGGTAATCGGGGATGTCCCGGCGTTAAATGAGCCGCCTTCCTTCGGGGCTCCTTCCCCTCTGACGGAGGACGGTTTTTTCTTTTACCAGAAGCTGGCAGAAAAGATTCACCGCCACGGGGCGGCTGCCTGTGCCCAGCTCCATATGTCTGACACAGACACGTCTGCCGTGTCCGGCCTCATACCGAATCTGAAAGCTGGCCTCATCTCCATGGATGAGATGCGCCGTTTTATACACAGCCGTGTCCGGCCGTTTATCACCCAGATGTCTGCAGATCGGATTCGTTTCATCGCAGAGGGCTTTGGAAAAAGCGCAGCCAGACTGGAGCAGGCCGGCTTTGACATGGTGCAGATCCACGGCGACCGGATGTGCGGCAGCTTTCTCAGCCCACTGTTTAATGAGCGGAATGACCGGTACGGCGGCTCTCTGAAAAACAGGGCCCGCTTCGCCCTGGATACGATCTGTGCAGTGCGCTCCTGCTGTCCCGAACTGCCTCTGGAATTTAAACTGGCCGTCCGCATGGAACACCCACATTACGGCAATGCCGGTGTTACAGAAGCAGAGCTTGAGCAGTTAATCCCCCTCCTTGAACATGCAGGGATCAACTGCTTCCACGTCACTCTGGCCAACCATTCCAGCCTGAGCGATACAATCCCCCCGGCTAATCACCCCTATTTTGGAAAGGAAGGATGTTTCCTGCCGTTTGCTGACAAAGTCAAAAAATATACCGCACGCCCCGTCTGCGGCGTAGGCGGTCTTTCCAATCCGGACTTCATTGAAAAGCAGCTGGCTTCCGGCCGTATCGACTATGCCGCCATGAGCCGTCAGCTTCTGGCCGATCCGGAGTGGCCCCAAAAAGCAGCCTCAGGGTGCACAGACTCTATCTTCCGCTGCATCCGCTGCAATAAAAAATGCCTGGGAGGATTGAAATCCCGCCAGGGCGCCCACTGTATCTATGACGATCAAAGGAGAAAGTGACATGAAATATCCGGTTTTTTACAGCAGCAGCACCGGAAATACCGGTCTTCTGGCAAAAGCCCTCTCTGACCATCTGGAGGGCACTCTGATTTCAACGGAGGAAGCTCTTAGCAAAGCCCCTTCCCAGACTGTGGACAGCCTGCCCCAGGTTGTCTTCGTAGGCTTCTGGACTGACAAGGGAAGCTGCGATACAGATACTCTGAACCTTCTTTCCACACTTCATGGAAAGCAGATTCTCCTCTTCGGTACTGCCGGCTTCGGGCAGAGCGAATCTTATTTTTCTCAGATTCTCAGCCGTGTCAGCGCTGTTATTCCCTCTGACAGCCAGTTTCTTTCTGGCTTCATGTGCCAGGGCAGAATGCCCTCCTCCGTTCGTTCCAGATATGAAAGCCTTCTTGGCGCTGCCGGATCCGACGAAGAACGGGCCCGCCTTTCTGCTCTGATCCAGAATTTCGACAGCGCTCTCTCACATCCGGACAGCTCTGATTTACAATCTCTCCTCTCCTGGGCTGACAGCCAGCTTCCGGCTGTCTCAAAAGAAATCTGTTAATTTTCTGTTAAGTTCATCAAGACTGAAGGACATTTTTATAGTATAATAGCTGAAAAGGCAGGAGGCGGAAGCAGAGCTTCCGTCTTACCTGCCCGTATACTATACAGCTCAGGAGGCGACAACTGTGAAACAGGAACTGCATTTTGATCTTCCCATTCATTTTCTTATGGCTCTCTGCGGAGGTTTTCTGGGGGCTTACGCCATTTTCAACCGTATGGCAGTATTTGCCAATGCCCAGACAGCCAATCTCATCGAACTTATCGGCGACCTTGTAGGACGGGACTTTACGGAGGGAATGATCCGGCTGGGGGCCTTTCTTACTTTCGCCTTTGGCATTGTTCTGTCGGTGTTTCTGGAACAGCGCCTTCACCGAAAGCTCAAATATCTGGAAATTTTCGTTGAACTTGGAGTCGTCTTTCTTGTCGGTTTCTTCCCGGCAGGCCTGCATCCCATTCTGGCCGTCTATCCCATTTTCTTTATCGCCGCCCTTCAGTGGTGCGTATTTCCGGGTGCAGACGGCTTCACAGCTGCCAATGTCTTTTCCACAAATAATGTAAAGCAGACTGTAGCCTCCTTCACAGAATATCTGATGGAGCGCAGAAAAAATCCGGAAAAAGCCGCCAAAACGGCAAGAAAGGCGCGTTTTTTCGGCGGGACCCTTCTCTCCTTTCACAGCGGGGTTCTCTGCGGATACATAGGAAGTCTGTTCCTGGGTCTGAAAAGCATCTGGCTGTGCATGATTCCCCTGCTTTCTGTTCTCCTTCTCCTTTTCACGGAGGACAGGAAACGGGGCGGACACCTATCTTAAAAGGTGCACCAGCACGCCTCCCAGGGTCAGCATGAGAGCGCCGCAGGAGCGCGTCACAATCTGTGCAAAGGGAAGCAGCTCCATTCTCTTTGCACTGCTTAAAACAGCCACATTTCCTGAACCGCCCATATTGGTGGTGCACATTCCCGCTGCGATGGCTGCCTCAAGGGGATAAAAACCCACTGCTCTTCCCACTGCGGCAGCTGTCAGGGTAATCACTGCCACAGACGCCACCACAGTAAACAGGTAAAACGGCGTCAGGGTGTGAAGAATCGTCTTTAAGTCAATCAAGGTCGCCCCGATTCCCGTCAGCGCGGCAGCTGTCCAGCTGTGGATGGCAAACTGTCCCCATTCTCTCGCCGCATCCTCCAGTTCCTCAGACAGAATTCCGGTTCCCTTTACCACCACAACTGCTATGATCATCCAGGCGTAGGTGGGAATGATGCTCACAAACCGGTTGCACAGGGCTCCCAGCTCATAGAAGGCAAGGGAGAGAATCAGCCCCGTACAGAGGAGGGCAAAGGTAGGCTTCATAGGCATCCGCTCCGGTGTTTTCTGCCCGTCGTTGACAAGACGGCCGTTTCCTGTCAGGGACGGCCGCCTCTCCCCGAGATTATTTGCCAGGCCTCCGAAAATGATGGCCACACAGTTTCCCAGCACAGTCGCCGGCGCGATCCTTGTGAGGATTTCCCCGGCCTCGATTCCCAGCACAGGGGCGTACATGCCGGAGAGAGGCACAGCCCCCGCTGTCATTCCCCCGCTGGTCATGGGGATTCCGATAAACAGGATTCCCTCCAGAAAGGAGTTTCCCATAGCCATCCCGAGAATCCCGGCTGTGGCCACCCCGGCTGCCAGAGCCACTGCCGCTGTGGGAAGCAGCTTCACTGTCGCCCGAAGAAGCAGATCCCTGTCAATGTTGAACAGGCTTCCCGTGATCAGCGCCGATATGTAAAACACCAGAAAGCCCTCCTGGTTGACAAAGCTGTCCATCATCTCATAGGCATCCTGGGTGAATACTCCGGCCGCCTGAAGGACGGCTGCTCCCAGAATGCAGATGACGGAGCCGCCCAGATAGGTCTTCACCACCGGCACAGTATTCCCCACAGCATTCAGCCCTTCCCCTAAAACCATCAGAAGGATGAGAGAGCCCACCAGTCCCCTGGGCAGGCAGCCTGCATACATGCAGACAGCCACCAGGGCCAGAACTGCAAAGTAGAGGGGCAGGGGAAGCCCTGCTATCCTGAACCCTGTTCCTGGCAGCTTCTGCCCTGGTTTTTCTGCTTTCACGCTGTCTTTCTTCTTTTTATCTTTATCCTCTGTTTCCCTGTTTTGTTTCCTGCCGAAAATTCCTCTCACCAGTTCTTCCCTCCCGTCTTTTCCAGGCGGTCCTTCCTCTCTCCCTGTCATTAATAGCTGCGGATCGGATCCGTTCCGTCGTCTCCGGTCTTTTCAATTTTTCTCACTTCCACATAGTAGCCGGCTCTGTCGTTTACCTCCACATAGACCCGGTCGCCGACCTTATGGCCTCTGACGGCCTTTCCGAGAGGTGACTCGATACTGATCTTGTTTTCCAGGGAATTTCCCCTGATGCTTGTGACAAGGCGGTACACATCCTCCTCGTCATCGTCCTCAAAATAGAGGGTAATGGTGTCATTGAGCCCTACCTCATCAGACCTGGACTTATCTGACACAACTCTGGCATTTTTAATCATATTCTCCAGATAGCGGATGCGGCTCTCGTTCCTGTTCTTGTCCTTCTTGGCCGCGTAATATTCAAAGTTTTCACTCAGATCTCCCTGTGCCCGGGCCTCCTTCACCGCCTCAATGGCTTCCTTTCTCACTACCAGCTTCCTGTAGTCTATCTCCTCCTGAATTTTCCTGATATCGCTTTGTGTCAGCTGTTCCCTCATCACTCTCACTCCCATTCTGTCAAAACGCAAAACCTGCCTGCCCTGTCTTCAGAGGCTTGTCTGCCTGAAGCGTCTTAAACCCGCCTGCTCTGTATATGGCCAGGCATCTTCGCTTTTATATCGAAGGGCCGGCAGCGGCGCACAGGCATGTTCGCCTGCGGCCCTGCCAGCCCTGTCTGGTTATTCTTCCAATTTCTCCTCTGCGCTGCAGCAGCTATTATCTTTTATCTATTATCAGCTCTGAGTCAGAGCCGTTCTGCGGCCTCTGTCATTACAGCACATGTCCCTTGGCCTTCATCACCTCGATGACCTGATCCACATACTTCTCGCAGATCTCATCGGTCTCAGCCTCTACCATGACGCGGACTACCGGCTCTGTTCCGCTCTGTCTTAACAGAATACGGCCTGTGTCTCCCAGAGCCTCAGCCACCTTCGCTACCTCTGCCTGAACATCGGCGTCATCCTGAGCCTCTTTCTTATCGTGAACGCGCACGTTCTTTAATACCTGAGGATAAATCTCAATCTCGTCGGCCAGTTTTTTCAGGCTCTCCTTCTTCTCCAGCATAACCTCCATCACCTTTAAGGAGGTGAGGATACCGTCTCCGGTTGTAGCGTGCTTGCTGAAAATGATATGGCCGGACTGCTCGCCTCCCAGGCAGTGTCCGTTCTGAGACATGTTTTCATACACATATTTGTCGCCTACAGCTGTCTTTTCAAAGCGGATGCCCTCACGCTCCAGAGCCTTGTACAGACCGAAGTTTGACATAATGGTGGTGACAACGGTGTTGTTTACCAGGCTTCCCTGCTCCTTCATGTACTTTCCGCAGATGTACATGATCTTGTCTCCGTCCACCAGATTTCCCTCACTGTCCACAGCCAGGCAGCGGTCTGCGTCGCCGTCGTAGGCAAAGCCCACATCCAGGCCGTTCTCAACCACATATTTCTGGAGTCCCTCGATGTGGGTGGAGCCGCAGTTTGTGTTGATGTTCAGCCCGTCCGGATTGTTGTTGATCACGTGGGTCTCTGCACCCAGAGCGTCGAATACATTCTTCGCAATGGCAGATGCGCTTCCGTTGGCGCAGTCCAGTCCCACCTTCTTATTCTTGAAGGAACGGGTTGCAATGGAAATCAGATAGCCGATGTAGCGGTTTCTTCCTGCTGCAAAGTCCACGGTCCGTCCGATATTTTCTCTGGTGGCATAGGGGATCTCTCCCATCTCTCCGTCCAGATACTTCTCGATCTCAGTAATCACATCCTCCTCCAGCTTCTCTCCGCGCTCGTTGATGACCTTGATTCCATTGTCATAGAATGGGTTATGGCTGGCAGAAATCATAATTCCGCAGTTAAATTCCTCGGTGCGCACCACATAGGAGACGCTCGGCGTCGTCGTCACATGGAGCAGATACACGTCAGCCCCTGACGCGGTCAGCCCGGCTACGAGAGAGTACTCAAACATATAGCTGCTCCTTCTCGTATCCTTTCCGATTACCACGCGGCAGCGCTCCCCCTCATTCTTCTGTCCGTAATACCAGCCGAGGAAACGGCCTACCTTGTAAGCGTCCTCCACAGTCAGAGTCACGTTTGCCTCACCCCGGAATCCGTCTGTGCCAAAATATTTTCCCATTTTTACCTGTCCTCCTGTTTTATGTCAACTTATTCTTACATGATTTCCTTTAAATATCTGGAAAGTGCGTCCTGCCATGCCGGAAGCGGCTCAAAGCCGTTGGCCGCAAGCTTGCTCTTGTCCATGCGGCTGTTCATCGGGCGCTTCGCCTTGGCCTTGAACTCATCGCTTGTCACCGGAGTCACCTTCACCTGATCCATACCGGCCTGTCTGAAAATCTCTGATGCGAACTCATACCAGCTGCACAGCCCCTCGTTGGTGGCGTGATAGCGCCCATACTTCTCGGACTCAATCATATCCACCAGAAGCCTTGCCAGATCATAGGTGTAGGTAGGGGAGCCGATCTGGTCGTCTACAACGCTCACCGCTCCGTTTTCTTTTCCCAGGCGAAGCATGGTCTTAATAAAGTTCTTTCCGTTTACCCCAAACACCCAGGCGATTCTGACAATGAAGAACTTTTTCACAAGCTCCTCCACTGCCATCTCGCCCTCACACTTGGTCTGGCCGTAGACATTTAACGGCTCCCTCTCATCATCCGGCTCCCAGGGGCGCAGTCCCTGGCCGTTGAACACGTAATCCGTGCTGATATACATCATTTTGATGTCCAGATCACGGCAGACAGCGGCAATGTTTCTTGTTCCGTCCGCGTTTACCCTGCGGCACAGATCCACATTGTCCTCGGCTGCGTCTACTGCAGTATATGCGGCGCAGTGGATGACTGCATCTGGTCCGACCTCTGTAATTACCCTGCGGCATGCCTGCCCATCCGTAATATCCATCTCCTCCACATCCACGCCCACTGCCTCATGGCCGCGCTTTTTCAGTTCATTTACCACATCATAGCCCAGCTGGCCCTTAACGCCTGTAACAAGTACTTTCATTATAATCGATCTCCATACATCTTCTCAAAATAGTTCTGATACTCACCGTTTAAAATGTGCTTCCACCAGTCCTCATTGTCCAGGTACCACTGGATAGTCTGGGCAATGCCTGTGTCAAAGTTGTATTTTGGCTTCCAGCCCAGCTCTGTCTCGATCTTGGTGGGATCGATGGCGTAGCGGCGGTCATGGCCAGGGCGGTCCTTCACATAGCGGATCAGGCTCTCCGGCTTGTCAAGAGCCTTCAGGATCGTCTTTACAACCTGCAGGTTTGTCCTCTCGTTATGGCCTCCGATATTGTAGACCTCTCCCACGCGTCCCTTGTGGATAATCAGGTCAATGGCCTCGCAGTGGTCAGATACATGGAGCCAGTCGCGCACATTGGCGCCGTCGCCGTAAACCGGAAGCTCCTCATCTGCCAGCGCGCGGCTGATCATCAGAGGAATCAGCTTCTCCGGGAAGTGGTAGGGACCGTAGTTGTTGGAGCAGCGGGAGATAGTCACCGGAAGCCCGTAGGTTCTGTGATAGGCCAGTACAAAGAGATCCGCGCTGGCCTTGGAGGAGGAGTAGGGGCTTGAGGTGTGCAGAGGGGTCTCCTCTGTGAAAAAGAGATCCGGGCGGTCTAACGGAAGATCTCCGTAAACCTCATCAGTGGACACCTGATGGTAACGCTTGATTCCAAACTCCTTGCAGGCGTCCAGAAGCGTTGTGGTTCCCATCACATTGGTGCGGACAAAGCTCTCCGGGTCTGTGATGGAGCGGTCCACATGACTCTCCGCGGCAAAGTTTACCACCACATCCGGTTTTTCCTCCCTGAATAAGTCAAATATGAATTTCCTGTCCGCAATGTCGCCCTTTACGAACTTATAGTTGGGTTTTCCCTCCACTGGCTTTAAGGTTTCCAGGTTTCCTGCATAGGTTAAGAGATCCAGGTTTACGATCTGGTAATCCGGATACTTGTTTACCATATGGTGTACGAAATTTCCGCCGATAAATCCGGCTCCTCCTGTTACAATAATCTTCATGATTCTTTCTCCTGTTTTGTTTCTGTTTATTGAATGCACCTGGCTGTGCCGAAATACGCCGCCCGCAGGCTGCACCCGGCTGGGCGCACGCGCCCCGGTCCGGCCTTAGTTCTGGTGCAGTTTGTCTACGTACTTGCCGTCCAGAATATCCTTCAGGTACTTGCCGTACTGGTTTTTCTTGTATACCTCATAGGCGGCCAGAACCTCTTCGCGGCTGATCCAGCCGTTCAGATAGGCGATCTCCTCCAGGCAGGCAATCTTTCTGTGCTGGTGGGTTTCCACGGTTTTTACGAAATTCGTAGCTTCCACCAGAGACTCATGGGTTCCCGTGTCAAGCCAGGTAAAGCCCTGACCTAAAAGGATTACATCCAGCTCTCCTTTTTCCAGGTAAATGCGGTTCAGGTCCGTGATCTCAAGCTCTCCTCTGGCAGACGGCTTTAAGCTCTTTGCAAACTCCACCACGCGGTTATCGTAGAAATAGAGTCCTGTCACACAGTAATTGGACTTTGGATGCTCCGGCTTCTCCTCGATGGAAACGGCCTTGCCGTTTTTATCGAACTCTACAATTCCAAACCGCTCCGGATCGTCTACATAGTAGCCGAATACAGTGGCTCCCTGATCCTTTGATGCAGCCGCTCTCAGGCGCTTGGGAAGTCCCTGTCCCTGGAAAATATTGTCGCCCAGAATCATGGCAACCGAGTCGCTGCCGATGAACTTCTCGCCGATGATAAAGGCCTGGGCCAGTCCGTCAGGACTTGGCTGCACCTCATAGCTTAAGCTGATTCCAAACTGATGCCCGTCCCCTAAAAGCTCCTCAAACCTTGGCGTGTCCTCCGGTGTGGAGATAATCAGAATGTCTCTGATCCCCGCGCTCATCAGCACCGAGATCGGATAGTAGATCATCGGCTTGTCGTAGATGGGCAGAAGCTGCTTTGATGTTACCTTGGTAAGCGGATACAGGCGTGTGCCTGAGCCGCCGGCTAAAACGATTCCCTTCATGTCTCTCTCCTTGCACTGTGGATTTCCCACGTTTTCTTTTTGTAATGTCCTGAAGTCAGTCCTTCTAAGTTTTGAGATTTTCTCCGTCTGCCCGCTTCTGGCACATGAGCGCTTTTATAAAGCTGCTGCAGGGCTGGTGGCCCGGGACACTGATGCACGGGCAGACTTATGCACTATAGGTAATATAGCATAGATAAAACCGTTAGTAAATGTTTAAGAATTACAAAATCCTTAATAGTTTCAGCGTTTTTTATGTTTTTCAGTCATTAAATGTCCGTCTGAAACTCTCTTTCAGCCGGGGCACCGTTATCCGGTGCCAAATTCGGTGCCAAAATCACTCCGAAGCTTCGTGTTTAAGGAGCCGCCCCGGCAGACCCGTCCCGCCTATGGATTTCCCGTGCTCCTTTTCCAGCTCATGGTATACTCTGTTTCTCCCGCATCTTCATCAAGCTGTTCTGACTGTACGGCAAAGCCCTCCCGGAAATAGAAGGAAACGGCCCCCTCATTTTTCTGATAGACGCCTAATGACAGGGAATCATATAATTGCTTGGCGCAGTTTAGAAGCTCTCTTCCTGCTCCCAGGGAACGGTACGCTCTGTCCACAAAAATTCCCGCAATATATCCCCCTACAATTCCGATAAAGCCCTGGATTTCTCCATCCGCCTCATATACGAAAACCTCTGCCTGAAGAATCTGTTCTTCCACCATGGAATAGTTGGATTCCCAGTACTCTTTTGGAATAAAAGGATGGGCATCCTTATTTCCGTTCAGCCAGATTCTCATCACCTGTCCCGTATCTTCTTTCTGAAATTTTCTTATCATAATCACTGCCTCCTCTGTTCTGCCGTATGGCGGACAGCCACAAGGGCTGTAATGACTGTCATGCTCACTCCGGATATGAAAAACCAGGTATTTACGCCAACCTTTTCTGCTATGGGGCTGCTGAACAGCAGGCCCACCGGCATTGTCACGGACGAGATCAGGGTGAGCACAGAAAATGCCCGTCCCATTTTTTCACCGGCCACTGTCTCCTGTATATATGCAGTCAGAGGGATTGTATGCACATTTCCTGCTGCCCCCAGGCCGATGCAGGAAACCGCAAAGAGAAACCAGCCTGCGTAAACCGGCGGGATCAGGCCGCAGACTGCGGCCATAATACCCATGCCGAACAGGCCTGCGAAGGAAACTCTGATCTTTCGCTCTACCTTCAGCACACTGGAAAATAACAGCGAGGACACGAGCATCCCTGCTGCGAAGGAAAGCTCCACCGCACTTCCATATACAGCCGACAGACTGAAGTATTCGCTTGTCATAAGGGGATAAAAGGAGGACAGGGGCCCATAGAAAAACATGCAGAGAGCTTCTGCCATTACGATATGGAACAGCTTTCTGTCTTCTCTGAATATCTGGATTCCCTCTTTCACCTCTGCAGCAAAATGCTGTTTTTCTTTTTCTGCTTTGGGCAATGACGGAATTTCAACCGCAGCCAGGGCAATACTTGCCAGAATCGCCCCCGCCACATCCGTCAGCAGGACAACGGGCATGGGGAAAGCTGCATACAGTGACGCTCCGATTACTGGTCCTAACAGGAAGGAACCTGAATTTAAAAGCTGCATCCAGCCATTGGTCCTGACCAGCTGATCTTTTGGCACAAGCTGCGGAATAATCGACTGTATGGCAGGCTGCTGAAATGTACTTCCGATTCCGCGGATGCAGAGCATAATAAATACAGTCCATACAGGCAGCTCAAACACAGAAAGAAGTACCGCATAAATCAGTGCGGCCGTTCCCATTGCCAGGTCCGAGAAAATAGAGATAAATTTCCGGTTATAGCGGTCTGCCGCAATCCCCGCTGCCGGGCTGAACAGTGACATGGGCAGATATGCCACAATGCCTGATATTCCCAGCATAAGCGGGGAAGACGTTTTTTCAGCAAGCCACCAGATCAGTGCAAACTGAACGCCGTGACTGCCAAGCATGGAAATTGCCTGTCCTGATGCCACAGTGATAAATTTTGTTTTCCATCTGTCTTTTTCAAACATTTCAATCATCCTTCCGTACTGTACTTTTTCTGAATGAAAAGGACAATAACAAAGAAAACGGAATGTTCCTCCGAGGGATTCTCTGCCCGGGGGCGGACCGCTCCAAAAACAGACTCTGCTCTGCCGCAGTGCAGTCCTGTTGACCGGGGCTTTTTCACTCACAGAAATCCGGCAGAATTTCTGTAAAATAAAAAAACAGATAACCCGGGAGACAGGTTATCTGCACAATTATTCTGCTTGCTCTCTCAGCGCAGCCAAATACAGGCAAAACGGCACAGCAAACCAACAGGCCCGCAAAAGCGCCTGAAAAGAGCTGGCTGTAATGAAGCTGTCCGCAGAATAAGTACAACAAAATAACCCATCACCGTATGATGAGGACGAAATTCTTTCGTTCATTTTATTGTCCTGTAATCAGCGAACAGACGACATCAAGCCACCTCCCTTTACTTTAAAATCTTCCTGAAGTCTACCACAGAACGGTTAAAAAGTCAAATCTGATAAAATTTTCCTCCTATTCCGACAGCTTGACAATGATCATCCCCTCCTCAAACAGGATGGAACCTTCTGCCGGATAACACGGCATGTCCCGGGAAAGCTCTTTAGCGCGGGCATACTGGCTGTCTGTCGGGTAGGAAGCCGGAAGCCCCAGGCTGTTCATCAGGCAGACGATGCGCACGCTTCCAATTCTCGTGGTGGGATCTGTCTCAAAAATCGACGCTCCCAGGGCATCCCACTTCAGCCTGTTGGAAGGAGTCTCCACTGCCTTCCTGCCGCCGATGAACACGAAGGGCACCGCTTTCTCGTCAGCCGGATCCCGGACACTCTGTGTCTGGGCGTAGATCTTCTCCGCCAGCATCTGATCCTGAAGAGCCGTCAGATGCATGGCCTCATAATAGCGGTTAGCAGTCTTTGTCTGCTCCAGTCCCGAAAACAGGAAAAATACACAGAGCAGGGCCGTCAGGATTTTCCTGTCTCCCACCAGCTTCACAAGAGCCGCGCTGCAGAACGCCAGAACGAAGGGATAGACCAGCTGAGCCCGGAGAATCTGGGGGCCCCCCACCACAAAGGTCATGAAAAATGTGGAGAGCACCGTGACGGCGGCAGCAAGCAGCAGGAATATCTTTCCCTTCTTCTCAGCCCTCCAGCCTCTAAAGAGACACAGAAGGAAAAACAGCACTGTCACCGGAAGATAAAAGCGGCTGTAGGCCGGCAGCTCATGGGCGAGGACTCTGACCAGATCCTGCCGGATTCCCGCAGCTATGCCGGACAGTTCCATACTGCCCCATCTGGAATAGGTCTGAAACAGCTTTCCCGTCCCTGCCATGTGGCTGAGCAGGGCTGCGGACACCCTGGCCAGAATCAGATATCCCGCAAGTCCGGCTGCAAACATGGCCGCCAGCCGGATGCAGACAGAAAACAGCCCCCTGCCGTCCCTTCTTTTTCCCTGATCCTCCAGGTAGTAAAGGACAAAGACGGATGCATTGACTGCAATATAAAACGGAACCAGTACCTGATAGGTGGAAAATCCCCATATCATCAGTCCTGCCGCCGGCACACACCACCATGGGCTTTTTCCAAACCAGGCCCAGGAGAAGGCGCAGAAGGCTGCTGTCACACAGAGCAGAAAGGCAAACGCCACCTCAAAGGCCTGGAATCCGAAATAGAACTGGTGAGGAAATACCGGACTCGTCAGGTAGAGGGCATTGAAGGCATAAAAAAGCAGGCTATTCTTTCCCTGCATCCCCTGAGCCAGGAAAAAATCAAAGGCGAGGCAGGTGAGAATCATGGCTCCCATCATAAACAGAATAAAAAGAAAAGGCGTGTAGCCGTCCATCCTGAAGAGCAGCTTTGTAAACAGAAGGCCGAATCTTCCAAGCCCCACAAAGGTCTTAACAGAATCCCTCCACTCCATGATATAATATTCTGTATCTGTCAGGATATCCTGGCTGTTTACCAGAAGCGCCGTATGGCATACGGCACAAACAAGCACAGTAAAAAGACAGAGCCTGAGGTTCTGTCCCAGCCACTGTCTCAGCTCTCTGCCTGTCTCTCCCGCCTCTTTTATAAACTGCTTCATTTCACACTCTCCATTTCCCCTCATTTGTCAAAAGCTATCATTGCCTATCCTTCGGATATGCTGCCTCCGGCGGAATTTAGCGCCCGGATTTCAGAAGTAAATGCTGAAACCGCTCTGCGGTCATTATACCATTTCCTTCCTCGGGCTACAAGGCGGTTTGGGGAAATGGGGGAAATAGGGAGAAACGGGGCAGCGCTGTGCCCCTGCTTCGTCAGCAGACCTTGCTCCCGTTTGCTATCAGCTTAAAGCGGCATCCGAGAACCTCCGCCGCCCGGCGGCACATCAGCATCCGCTGAAGAAAAATTTCAAAATAGTCCATGACGGAGCACATGGAGTCATCCAGCTCCATCTCCATCTGGATCACCTTTTTCTCCTTCTGTATCTCCAGACTGGAGGACAGAACTGCATAATTTACCCTGTCATGGGCATCAAAGGTGGCTTTCACACGGTTTCTGACCCGGTTTCTCCTGACATCCGTCTTGTCCGCGAGAATCAGAGCCGCTGAAATGGGATCCACCGCTGTCCCCGTTTCCTCATCGTGATTTCCAATCGCAGACGCTATCACGGCCGCTTCCTTCAGGGACATGCCCTCCTCCCTCAGTATCTGCCATGCCAGAATGGCGCCGCTATGAGCGTGATCGTGGCGGTTTACACTGTTTCCGATATCGTGCATAAAGCCTGCAATTCTGCTCAGCTCAGCCTCCCTCTCGCTGTAGCCCAGCTTGCTCAGTATCATTCCCGCCGTGCTGGCCGTTTTGACTGCGTGGGCAATGGAGTGTTCCGTATAGCCGAGAGCTCCCAGAACCTCGTTTCCCCTCTCTATCAGGACATTTACCTCCTCATTTTTGCGTATCTGCCGGAAGGTGAGGGGTTCCTCTCTATTCCGCTCCCACACAGCCTCAGCCGGTATTTCACTCTGTCTGCCTTCCCTCAGGTATTCCGGCTTTTCGGCTCTCCTGTCCTTTGTTTTCTCTTTCACTCTATTTTTTATCTTCACATCTGTTTGAAAATTTACCGTTTTTTTCTCCCTTTCTCTCCCGGCATTCTCTGCTGACTTTCCGTTCTTTTCACTTTTCAATTTTTTGTTCTTCTTTTCCTTTTCACTCATTCTACTGCCTTCTTACATCTTTTGTTTGTCGCTCTCCTGCCGTCCGAAAAGCCTGTACTGTCATTCTCCCGTACGGGTTCTGCGCTTTTCACACGGCTTCTAAAATTTAGCCCATTCTCTGAACGGCATCCATGGCAAGCTTTGATCGCTCGCACTCAGAGGCCTTCATGGATACCTGCCAGCAGAGAGGACTTCCCTTCATATGCTCTGACGCATAGCTGAGCCCGTTTGTCCTCTCGTCCAGGAAGGGTCTGTCTATCTGGTTTGGATCCCCGAGAAGAATCACCTTCGTGTCCTTTCCGGCCCTTGTAATGATTCCCTTTGCCTGGCGCGGCGTCATATTCTGGGCCTCGTCAATAATCAGGTATGTTTTCACAATCGAGCGCCCTCTGATAAAATTTAATGCCTCCGCCTGAATCAGCCCTCTCTCAAAAATCTCATCGATTTTCCCCTGAAGCTCTCTCTCATCCTCATACCGGCTCTCCTCGTCTGAATCGATAAGCTGCTCTAAATTGTCCATAATGGGCCTGAGAAGAGGGGAAATTTTCTCCTTCTCATCGCCTGGAAGGAAGCCAATGTCGTCGTCAAACTGGGCGTTGGGCCTGCAGATCAGGATTCTCCGGTACTCTCCTGTCGGGTGGTTCAGCAGCTTTTCAAGTCCTACTGCCAGCGCGTAGAAGGTCTTGCTGGTGCCGGCCATCCCCTTGACGATAACGAGAGGAGCTTTTTCTGCCGGCTGCATTAAAGCCTCCTGAAGAAAATACTGCCCCGCATTCCTCGGATTAATTCCGTAAGGCCTGCTCTTTTTATATTCCAGCTTCCTGATTTTTTCATTTTCTACCCGCCCCAGCTGCGTTTTGTCAGGGGACATCTCATTGTGGAGAATCACAAACTCGTTCTCAAAAAACTCCGGATTCAGCTTTCTTCCTTCCCCGTCCACTCTGTAAACTTCTTTTAAGGGAATTCCTTTTTTCTTAAATTCCCGAAAGTTTTCCTCTGACACAAAGACGTCCGTCCTGCCTCTGTACTGATCCGTATCCTCCCGCACCTGCTCTGAGGTAAAGTCCTCTGCCCTGATTCCGATCATCTGAGCCTTAATCCGGAGAAGAATGTCCTTGGTCACCAGGACGACCTGCCTCTCCTCTGTCTGGGAAAGGCCCAGGCAGATCTTCAGAATCCGGTTGTCCATCCGGTCCTCCGGCAGATCCTCCGGGAGCTTCACATCGATGAAATTCTTTTCCACCCGCAGGCTCCCTCCGTTCTCCAGCTCCACTCCCTTTGTCAGATCTCCCGCTCCTCTGAGTCTCTCTAAAAGGCGGATCGCTGCTCTGGCGTTAGCGCCCCGCTCCCCCTCCGCCTTTTTCAGATTGTCCAGTTCCTCCAGAACTGCCAGAGGCAGAACTACCTGATTGTCCTCAAAACACCTCAGGGCATCTGGAGCCTGAATCAGCACATTTGTGTCCAGCACATAGGTTTTAATCATTGAATGACCCTTTCCCGTCACAGCCCCTGTCAAATCCCCTTTCGTCCCTGTCTGCGCTTTGGGGATGCATCTGTTATGATGTATGACAAAAGGCTGTTTCCTGCATATTTGTCCTCCGGCTCAGCCGGATGTGTCAACAGCTTACAGTCCGCCTTCTAAGCTTTTTGCCTGCCCTGTTTTTTGTGTTTCCCTGACGCGCTTAATTCCTGATTTTCAGAAAGCCGGCAGAACCACTGTCTTCCCGCAGAGGATACCCCTGCTGCCATAGCCGCTCTGCAGGCAGAAATACTGGAAATTCCCTGGTCCTCTGTAAGGACAGCCAAAGGTCTGAACTGTTATCTCAATGGTACCATTCTTTTGTAAACTGCCATGGTTGGATTCTCGAAATCCAGGTAAAAAATAAGTAATTTTCTGTATGCAGACTCCTTAGCGCCATTCCCCTGAGAGTATCTTCCCTGTGAAGGCCCTCTGTACTTTTTCAGCAGAAAACAAAAGCTTTAAAAACAATAGCTTTAAAAGACAAAAGGCAGATAAGCATTCCGCTTATCTGCCCTCAGACTTTCATTAAGATCAATCCTCTGCAAAATTTCTAGCCGGCACATCCTCTTCAGCCGCCATATCATACTCCCGCCGCTGTCCTCACAATCCCGATGAGAAGCAGGTGGGCCGGATAGTAAATGTAAAAGAACCATTTTCCCCATGTCCTGCTGCCCTTTCCTGAATTCTCTTTTCCATTGTAGAGAAACAGGATTGTGAGGCAGGCTGCCGCAGGGGCGACGGCACTGCAGACAGCCCTGAGCAGAGCCTGTGCTGCCCCGTAGACTGTGCCGCAGGTACTCACAAAGGTGAAAATCAGATACAAAATCACCACAAATCCGCAGGCCTTTTTCCTCTCCTCCCAGTCTGTACCTGCATTGTAGAACAGGAGTGTAAAGACAGGAGCCAGAAACGGCCAGTCACAAAAACTGCTGAGAAATACTACCAGAAGCCCAGGTACCAGCCTTTTTCCGGCAAAGCGCTCATCTGTCCTGATAATTAACAGCAGAAAGCACAGAAACAGAGTAAACATCATATTCAGAACAGGGTATCCGAAGGCCATAAAAAACGGGATCTGTGAAATAAAGCCAAACAGCAGGAGCCTTAAACCGTACCGTCTTTTAGAGCTTGTGTACCGGAATCCCTCTGCCAGAAAAAAGCACATGACGATGGCCGTAAAGTATCCGATATCCTGCATAACTGTCTTTACAAGGCCATCGGGGAGCAGCCCTGTCCCGATGTGGTTCACTGTCATGGCAGCTATGGCAATGTACTTGATCTGCTCTCTTGTAAGTCCTGTACCTCCTGCTTCTGATCGTTCTGCCGTCATCCTTCAAAGTCCTCCCTGATAACCTCCCAGGCTGCGTCAATGCCGAAATGGTTTTTAATATAATCCTGTGTCTTTTCTGCCATCTCCCGGAGCTTTTCTGTATCGTCGTAGAGCCTGACAACTGTGTCCGCAAAATCTTCCGGCTGATCCCTGACCTCGAGAACCTCCTCGACGCCGGGGATTCCCTCGCTTCCCACTGAGGTTGTGACAATCGGCGCACCGTTGTAGATGGCCTCCACCACCTTGCCCTTGACGCCGGCGCCGTAGCGCAGCGGAACCACCACCAGGCGGCAGCTCCGGTAAAGCTCAGAAAGCTCCTCCTCGCTGACGAATCCTTTTACGATAATTCCGTTTCCCGGCTGTTCCAGGGCCTTGATTTCCTCTGTCACCTTAGAACCGACCACATAGAAATTAACCTTAAGCCTTGCCCTGATAAGCGGGAATACTTCCTTCGCAAACCACAGCACTGCATCTGCATTCGGCGGGTGGGCGAAGCCTCCCACAAACAGAAGCCCCTCCCTCCTCTCGAAGTCCAGATTCAGGCTGTCTAAAAATTCTTCATAGACGTAGGCTGTGATGGCCTTCGCGTTCACCGTATCGTCAACCTCATGGATTGCCTCAATCTCCACCTCAGAAGGGTAATAGGAAACCGCAGCCTTGCGCATCAGTGTAAACTCAATGGATTTCCAGTAATCAGACTCCCTCTTCTTTGCCGGATCCCCTGTCAGCTCAAACTCCCTGAACTCTCTCAGGAAGTGGAGATCATGGCCGTAGAAGATAATCTTCATATCTGTGTGTTCTGCAATATAGTCCACATACTTGGTGGCAATGTGGGGCCTGTTTAAATAGGCCGCTCTGATCTCGCTGCCGTTCTTATCCAGCCAGTCCCAGATCCCTGTCACATACTCCGGGCCGTAGAGGATCTCGATTCCCATCTGCTGAAGGATGGTGGAATAGGGCTCCTCGTGGAGATAGTTGTCTCCCAGGAACTTCACCACATACCCTTTCTTAAGGAACATTTTCAGGTACTGGAAGGTGGTCTTGGATCCCGCATCCCTGTCAAAGGTAGGCACATAGTGGTCCACCACCAGAATGATTTTCTTTCCCTGGCTGCGCTCTCTGGCCCGGAACGGATTGGGATTTCCCGTGTTGACGCACTGCTTTTTCAGCTCATCCTTCCACTTTTCTTTGAGCTTTTCGCTGTTCTCTACCTGATAGCGCTTTAAACCGCTTCCATTGACGTCGGTTCCATTGGAAATTCCCTCAAAATGGATCACCTTGGAGAGAGGCTGGTAAACCACCCGGTAGCCTGCCTTTCTCACCTCAAAGGCCAGATCCGAGTCCTCACAGTAGGCAGGCGCAAACCGCTCGTCAAAGCCTCCAATCTGTTTCCAGAGCTTTGTGGAGAGCAGGATGGCCGCCCCTGAGATGTAGTCCACATCCTTCACATAGTTGTACTCTGCCTTGTCCGGGTCGTCCAGCCGTCCGTAATTCCATCCAGAGCCGTCGCTCCAGATAATGCCTCCGGCTTCCTGAAGCCTTCCGTCCGGGTAAACCAGCTTGGAACCCACCATTCCGATGGTTTCATCCGACTCGATTAGGTTTACCAGGGAGCTGAGCCAGCCCTCCGTCACCTGGGTATCATTGTTCAGAAACATAATATACTCACCCCTGGCCGCCTTTGCCGCCTGGTTGCAGTTTCTTAAAAAGCCCTGGTTCGTCTTGTTCCGGCAGATCACGATATTCTCCGCAAACTCAGACAGGTGCTCTGTGGCGTCTGCAGACACATCGTCGGCAATGATTACCTCATAGCTCACATCCTTCGTGTGTTCTAAAATAGAAACCAGACACAGGTAGGTATAGTGAATCTGATTGTATACCGGAATCACGATGGACACCTTCGGATGCTCCGTTCTGGGGAAAACTACCTTTCCGTGGGCCAGATACTCGTCACCGATCTCAAAATGGCCTTTGATCCGGTTCTTTCCCTCCGCAGTCGTATACATCCTGAAATATCTGGCCGGGTGGAGGATGGTATTTTTCACATATCCCAGCTTCTTGCGCTTCACCGTTCCCTTTGGCACTGCCCTGTTAAAGGCCTGGCCAAGCTTCCTCTTCACCTTAAAGATGATGGCTTCGTGTCTGTTTAAGTAGGTCAGGGTCTTTCCCATCTCTCCCACTTCCCGGCGCAGATCTCCGATGATCACTTCCAGATTCGCCACATGGTTGTTGGTCAGCCGCTGAACCTCCTGGCCCTTTCTGAGGGCGATTTCTTTTTCGGAAAGCTCTGCCTTCAGCTGCTCAATCCTGTCCTTGGCCTGGTAAAACTCCTTAGCCATCTGCCTTAAATCCTTCACGGGTTTCGTGGAAACGTAGTAGTTTTCCAGGAAAATTTCCTGATTTTCCCCGTGGACATAGAATTGGAAAGAGTGTTCCATTCTCTCGTAAACAGAAATCATGGACGGGGTAATGGAAAATTCCGATAAAAACCGTTCTCTGTCCCCAAACAGCTCCTGCAGCTCTTCCCTGCAGGAATCATAGAAATAAAACAGCGCTCTGTACCGAAGGAAGCTCTCCGGCACAGGAAAGGAAAATACCCATTCATAGTCGAGGGCCAGCGGTACTTCCTCCTGGCTTATCAGGGGCTTAGGCTGTCCTGCCTCTTCTTCTTTTCCCTTCCCCCTCTCTGTACAGAGCATAACATTTTCAAAGAGGGCATCCACATTCGATGTTCGAAAGGCCAGGCTTTCCTTCTCAAAATCCAGGTCGGAAAGCTCCGCTTCCTGCTTTCCTTCACCGGCTTTATCTGCCTGCGCCCTGCCAAACACCTCCAGAAATTCAGGTGTCACCGCAAAGGGGCTGATAAACTCCGGCCGGCAGGAGACGGCGACGTGAAGCGCTTCCTCCACGGCTGAGATGACATCCTTTTTTCTGCTGTCCTCCTCGCTGCCTGACTCCCCTCTCTGAGCAATTTCAGAAATTCTCTCCTTCAGGCGCTCTGCCAGAGTCACTCCCGTCAGAAATTCAAATCTCGCCGTCCTTCCTCCGTCCCTCAGCTCTGGTTTCAGGTAGGAGAGAACGCCGCTCTCTTCTGAGAGCAGGCGGTATTTTTCTTCAAAGGAACGGATGTGCGCCTCCCCTTCGGGGGAGAGGGCAGTCTTATCTACCGCCCGCTTCCCATCCTCTGAGAGAATGGCCGTCTTGATCTGGAAGGGCTCCCGCCTCGTCCTGTTGTATTTTACATAAATGGTTTCTGCCATGGTCTACTCTCCTTTTTCCCAGATGATGAGGAAGGAATCCGCAAAATTTCCAAACTGTCCGTCCTCGCAGGCCGCCTCAAAATCTGCTCCCACGTCCGTGAAAGGGTACTCCGGGAAGTCATACAGGGGATGCATTCCTGCAAGCTCTCCCCTCGCCGGCAGACAGCGGTCCGAATAGATCACAGAAGGCACCCTGTAATCCGGCATGGGATAGTAAAATTCACAGCCAGGGAACAGTCCCGCAAGCTGTCCTCTCATGACGCTCACCGAATCTCTTGGGGCTCCGGCAAAATATTTCAGGCCAAAGCGGTTGCAGGCCGCAAGGAGCAGTGTTCCCCCCGGCTTTAAGAGGGATTTTAAAAGCTCTGCCCACTCACTGACCGGCTCTCTGAGGCTTCCGGCACAGACCACATAGTCATATCGCTTCCCTGCGGCCGCGATCTTCTCAAGGGGCTCACTGGTGAGAGAAAGGGCGCAGGAGGCAGAAGGCTGTTCTGCCTCCTTTTTTACCTCCGGGAACCGGGCTCTCACCACATCCAGGCTTTCCTCTGACTCATCCCACACCTCCACATGGTTCACCCGCTGCCTGAAAAGGCCTGTCAGGGCTCCGAAATCGGCGCCTACCTGAAGAAGTGATGCGTCCCTGCGAAACTCATACCACTCGAGCAGGTTTTCTCTGAGTGGGGAAAGAGCCATGAAATATTCCAGGTTCACATGGGCCCTCAGAGCACTCCTGTAATCATTTCCATATTTATCTATCAGAGAAATAACCTTCTGATTCAGATCTTTCATAGTGATTTTTTGTTCTCCTTTTCTCTGCATTTCTCTGCATTCATCCGGCCACCCTCAGGCTATGGCTGACGTTTTATGCATCCGCGTTTGCCGGCGTGAGCTTTGTCTCCACCTGGGACTCCATATCATAGACACCCACCGTGTTCTTGTTGGAGATAACCGTAATATTGGCCACATCGTAAAGGCGGTGATACACCACATGCTCGCCGTTCTCAAAGCCGGTACAGCTCATGGAGAGCAGGTACTCCCCGCCCTGCAGCGTCATCTTCTGCCTGAAGGAGACCTCATAGACATCTCCCCGCTTCACAGGCTTAATGTCCGTTCCCTCAAACATGGTGTTGGTTCCCGTCAGATCCGTACCCTTTTTATCTTTGATGGTGTAAGTGAAAATCGGCGCCTGGATCTCTGTGCTGAAACGGATTTTCTCCTTGATCGTAAACATCTCGCCCTTTAGCAGCAGGTTTGTCAGATTTCCCCTCTCGTCGAACAGGCCCAGATCTACAATCTCCGCGCGGCCGTCGCCGTACTCGGTACGGTTTGCATTAATTGTGATCTTATCCTTCATCAGTCCCTTCTGATGCTGCTCTGAGCCGTCTTCTTCCTTCTGCCCGGCTGTGTCTGTGCTGGTCACCGCGCTGTCTCCGGAGAAATCGTTCATCTGTGACAGCTCCTCATTCAGGGAATCCAGCTGGCCTGCCAGAATCTTCTTGTAGAGATCCACCATCTTTCCGGCCGGGCCCTCAGCTACGAACTCACCGCGGTTTAACAGCACTACCTTGTCGCAGTACTTGATCACGCTTCCCATATCGTGGGTTACCATGACAATGGTGGTTCCGCTCTTTCTCAGCTCGTCCATACGGCGGTAGCATTTAGACTGGAAGAACACGTCTCCTACGGACAGAGCCTCATCTACGATCAGGATCTCCGGTTCCACATTGATGGACAGGGCAAAGGCCAGGCGGACAAACATACCGCTCGAGTAGGTCTTGACCGGCTGGTAGACAAAGTCTCCGATGTCTGCAAACTCCAGTATGTCCGGGAGCTTTTCATCCATCTCCTTCTTGGAAAAGCCCATCATGGTTCCGTTCATGTAAATGTTCTCAATTCCTGTATAATCCTGGTTAAAGCCGGCTCCCAGCTCCAGAAGGGCCGATATCTTTCCGTCCACCATGACTTCGCCGGAGGTGGGGGTAAGTACCCCAGTGATAATCTTCAGGATCGTGGATTTTCCTGAACCGTTGGTTCCGATAATCCCCACCGTCTCCCCCTTTTTCACGTCAAAAGAAAGATTCTGAAGGGCATAGAAATCCTTATGGTAGTTTTTATGGGTAACGCTTAAGGATTCCTTGAGCCTGTCAATGGGCTTGTCATACAGACGGTAGATCTTTGTCACATTCTTGACGGAAATTGCATTGGCTCCTGCTTCAGTATGTGTATTCAATGGAAGGTTCCTTTCTGTTCTGTCTTTCATTTTTATACGGTTTATCTCTCCTGTGGATCGGGCAGGTGGAATAAACCCCTGTCTGCTTCCTTCAGCCTGCAGAACTGTCTGCCCTATCCCAGAGTCGGTTCCTGCCCGGAGCTGTCCCGCAGGCAAAAAAGCACAGTTTGTTTTAGTATATCATACTTTCTGTTATTTTACAGCCCCTTTCACATGTTTGGATTCACTTGCAAAAACAGTGAGAGGCCGGATAAATGCCCCTCACTGTTTTCTGTTCCCGGCTGGATTTTCAAATCTGTCTGGATCTCTCCTTCCAGTTCTTTCATCTACTTTCCTTCTATGATCTCTTCCGCCATAGAAAACATCTCCTCAGCCCCGGCGGTGCCTGTGATGTCCACCAGACTGTACGCCTGATCCTCTGTCCTCCACTCCATGGAGTGAACCTCCTGCACCTTCACTTCATCGGAACCGTAGGAAATGCCGAAGTTCGGATTCTCCATATCTTTTTTGTCCTGCTCCGTCAGCTCATAGTCCGGCGGCACAACCTTCATCGTAGTTTCCAGATAGCTTACAGAGACTCCTCCAATCTCGCGCACCTCCTTGGCCTCGGGCATTCCCTCTGACGATTCTTCCATCCCCTTAAGCTTCGGTGTGACAGAAGCCAGAATTTCATTCCCATCCTTCTCGTAGCTCACAAAGATATCGGTGTACTCGGTTCCCGGGATCGGGTTTCCGCCTGCATCCACAGCAGCCCCGTCTCCCGTGTTCACATACTGGAACTGATAGCCGTTTGAAAAGCTCTCCGGCATTCCCGTCTCAAGCCCTGTCTTTTTCTCTGCATCCGCCAGCCCGCTGTACTCTCTCACCTCTGTCAGATGGCTGCTGCCGACCATGGAGCCTGCCATTTTTCCTGCTGCAATACAGGTAATGCTTCCTATCATCATAACCGCCGCTGCCGCCAAAACCAGTTTTCTCTTTTTGAATCTCATATCTGAACCCTTTCTTTCTGAATGCTCTTCATTCTCCCTCATGCTGTCAATCACGGCAAGCTCCCTGTCAATCCGGTCTTTCAGGCTGTCAGGGGCTGTCATTTTTCCCGCTTCCCTCTCAAAAAACTCCTTTAACCTTCCGTCCGTTTCCCTGTTCACAGACAACTCCCTCCTTTCCCGGCTCACTCATAAGCTCTGCCCTGATTTTTCTTCGCGCCGTAAACAGCCTTGATTTCACCGTTCCCTCCAGGCAGCCCATGATGCGGGCAATCGTCCTGGTGGAAAATTCGTTGAAATAGTAGAGAATCAGCACCGTTCTGTGTTTTTCATCCAGACGGTCCACCGCGTCCCTGATCCTCTGGCGTTCTTCCTCCTTAAGAAGACGTTCGGGAGTCAGATCGGTCTGTATATCTGAGGATGCGTCTGCGTGAGTCAGTATCTCGCTGTCGGGAAATTCCCGCCTTCTGCCCTCTGACTGTTTCCAGGCCGTCCTTGTGAGAATCCTGTAAAACCAGCTCTTGAAGCCTCCTGCATCTTTAAGCTGTCCGATATTCACATATACCTTGACAAAGGTATCCTGGACAATATCCTCCGCATCCGCCCGGTTTCCGGCCAGAAACCATGCGGTTCGGAAGGCCTGATCCTTATAAAGTTCATACAGCGCGTCAAACGCCTCCCTATCTCCGGCCGCAAACCGTTCTACAAGTTCTGTTTCTCTCAAGTCCTCTGCTCTCCTTCCCGTTTTGGTGCACCTGTCTATAAGAGCATTCTGCAGGCAGGCTGGTTCATTTTTCCTGCATTTATTTTTCCCCTTTGGCGTTATCAGAGCGTGGAGTAAAAAAAGCCGCCCTCATTTCAGAAGGCAGCTGCTTTTCCTTTTATTTATTCTTTCCCTTTTGTGTCCGTCTCACTTTCCTCCCCGGACAGGCTCCTCAGGAAAGCAAGCCTTTCCCCTATCTGCTTTTCATATCCGTTTTCTGAGGGCTCATAGAATACAGCGTCCTCCATTCCATCCGGAAGATACTGCTGCTTCACATAGTGATAGGGGTAATCATGGGCATACTTATAATCAAGCCCCCGTCCCAGAGCGGCGGCACCGCTGTAGTGGCGGTCCTGAAGATGCACAGGAACCGGGCCCAGAGGTCTTGTCTTAACTGCGTTCATGGCAGCTTCTATGGCCTTGACTGCCGAATTGCTTTTGGGGGCGCTGGCCACATAGGTTGCGGCATTGGCGAGAATAATCTGCGCCTCCGGCATTCCAACCCGCTCCACCGCCAAGGATGCGCTGACAGCCACACAGAGAGCCTGGGGATCTGCATTTCCCACGTCCTCTGAGGCGCAGATCATAATTCTCCTGGCAATAAACTTGATATCCTCCCCCGCGTAGAGCATTCTGGCCAGATAATAGACTGCAGCGTCCGGATCCGAGCCTCTCATACTCTTGATAAAGGCAGATATCGTATCGTAGTGGTTGTCTCCCCCCTTGTCGTAGCGCACAGCCCGCTTCTGGATGCACTCCTGGGCCACGGCCAGGTCAATGTGGATGAGCCCGTCCTCCCTGCGCTCTGTGGTAAGGACGCCCAGCTCCACCGCATTCAGGGCAGCCCTCGCATCCCCGTTTGCCGCCTCTGCCAGAAATTCCTCAGCCTCCTGTTCCAGAACTGCCCGGTACATTCCCATCCCCTTTTCATGATCCGCCACAGCCCGCCTCATCAGCTCTATGATATCTCCCTTTTCAAGAGGTTTCAGCTCAAAGATCCTGGATCGGGAAATCAGAGCTCCGTTCACCTCAAAATAAGGATTTTCCGTGGTTGCGCCGATGAGAATAAGGGTTCCGTCCTCCACAAAGGGCAGAAGATAGTCCTGCTGGCTCTTGTTGAAACGGTGAATCTCATCCACAAAAAGGATCGTCTTCTGCCCGTACATTCCAAGAGCGTCTTTGGCCTCCTTTACCGCCTCCTCCATGTCCTTTTTTCCCGCTGTGGTGGCATTAATCTGGGTGAAGCGGGCGCTGGTGGTATTGGCAATCACTCTCGCAAGCGTTGTCTTTCCAGTTCCCGGCGGCCCGTAAAAAATCACTGAGCCCAGCTTATCTGCCTTGATCGCCCGATACAGCAGCTTGTCCTTCCCGATTATGTGCTTCTGCCCCACCACCTCATCCAGGGTGGACGGGCGCAGGCGGGAGGCCAGCGGCGCCTCCTTCTCCATCGTACTGCTCCTCATATAGTCAAATAAATCCATTGCGGTTTTCTCCCCTTCACCTGCTCACTGATAGGCGGCTCCCAGGAGCTTCTCTATTCTATCAGCAGCTCGTCTACTGTAACAAAAGTATAGCCCTGCTCCTTCAATGTGTCAATGGCCGCAAGGGCTGCCTTCACGGTGGAGGGAAACGTGTCATGCATCAGCACAATCTGGTGCTTTCCCGCCTGTCTTTCAATTTTCCCAAGGACGGCTGCGCTGTTCTGACTCTTCCAGTCCAAGGTATCAATATCCCAGAACACAGGAGTCATCTGAACCTCCTCCTCCAGTTCCTCATTCCACGCCCCGTATGGAGGTCTTATATAAGCCGGCTTTGTCCCTGTAATCTCCTCAATCATCTCGTTTGTCTTCTCAATCTGGCTGACTGCGCTCTCCATACTCTCCCGGGTCAGATCCACGTGGCTGTAGCAGTGGGTCCCGATGAGATGGCCTTCCTCCTTCATCCTCTGAATCAGTCTCTCGTTGCCGGGAATATTTTCTCCCATCAGAAAAAAGGATGCCTTCACCCCTCTGTCTTTCAGCCCGTCCAGCAGCTCCTCCGTACAGGACGAGTGGGGGCCGTCATCAAAGGTGAGAGCCAGAAACGGGCTTTTCTGGTTTGGATCAATGGCAGGTCCATTCTCCCGCTCCGAAGCGGGGACAGCAGAAATCTCTCCCCTTTCTCCCCCTCCCGCTTCCCAGACCACTCTCCCCAGATTGGCCGCCAGCAGAATATCTGCAAGCAGGACAGCCGCCAGTACCCCTGCCTGTAATCTCAGTTTCTTCAACTCCTGTCCCTCCTTACTGCCGTAAAGTTCCCTTGTCTAAATATACGGTTCTCCCTTCCCAGATATACATGCCCCCGCCAGCGTTTTCCGATGCCAGAACAAAGCGGCGGGTCGCAAAAGCGATATTTTCCTCTCCAACCCAGTGCGATCCCCGCGGAGCGTTTTTATATGGGGCTGTCGCACTAAATAATTAGTGCGGCAGCACTTTTTTGCAGAGAATAA
>OHRY01000109.1_pt1 | contig 87712 bp, 113 predicted proteins | sample 1578631 | NCBI WGS metagenome assembly OHRY01 (sample SAMEA3879570, study PRJEB24766) | human gut metagenome | biome: human-associated habitat; feature: feces | place: USA | collected 1985/1987
CTATTCAAATAAAAAAACTGTTGACTTTGTTTATTTACTTTGTCAACAGTCTGAAGTGATCTTAATTATTAAGATCACTCTTTTCTTTTAAATATTCATTAGCATGGTTCATTATATTTAACATCTTCTTAAAAGTATCACTATTTTGATAATTAAGTCGTTTAACTAATTTTGTAATATAATCTTGTTGATAAACATAATTACAACTATACTGATAATTCAAATCAAATATCAAGGCCAAAAAGGATACCCAGCGATCCAAGTCAGTTTTACGAGTGGTACTAAGAATTGATTCACTATTCATAAATGTTTCATATATCGATTCAGTAATGATGTCATTTTCTAAAATCTCTTGTCCAGCATCCAAAAATGCTTCGAACGTTTCTAACAAACCTGTTTTAAAGATATCGATTTTGTCAGCATCACGAATTATTTTACAGTGGAGCATCTCATGTTCACTTAATCCCTCAGCAATTTTATATTTATTATGATTAAAAATAGCTTTGTAGATCAGTGGATAATCTTTTTGATCAATATCAAATTTACTAATTAAATTATCATCAAATAAAATTTGAACACCTAATAATGCATGATCAATTGTTTTACTATCAATAAAACAATTATAACGTTTTAATTGTTCAAATCTCCCAATATCATGTAATAATCCAATTAATGATGCTAAGTCTATTTCATCTTGATCTAACCCGAGACTCACTGCAACATTTTTTGAGGCCTCCATAACACGATAAGTATGTTCTATCTTTAAGGCAACTTTAGGATTATCTTTATCATAATTCGCTACATATTCATCAAACAATCTTTTAGCATTTTTTAAATCTATCATCTAACCACCTCCAGCTATCATTATATGCTCTTTAACAGCATTTCTCTACTATTTTCTAAATAGTAATTTCTATTTTTATATGGTTATGTTATATTAATAAACAAGGATGTGATTAGATGAAATTAAGATTAACTACTACTAATGATTTAACCGCTGTCATGACAATTATCAATCAAGCTAAAGTATATTTTAAAGAGCAGGGAATCAACCAATGGCAAGATGGTTATCCTGATGAATTAACTATTATTAATGATATTAGCCGCCATGAAGCTTATGTGCTTGAAGATAACGGAGAAATAGTCGCAACTGCGATGATCTCTAAAGAGCTTGAACCTAGTTATAATTATATAGAAGGGAAATGGCTTCAAGATAATGCATACATTGTAGTTCATCGCATCGCGATACGAAATGATCAAAAAGGTAAAGGCTTGGCAAAAATCATTATTGATGAAGGATTAAAACTTTATCCTAAAAAACCAAGTATCCGTATGGATACTCATGATGATAATCTTTCGATGCAGCGTTTCTTGATTAAATATGGATTTGAATATTGTGGCACTATTTATTTGGAAAATAAAGAAACTCGACGAGCATATGAAAAAATTCTTTAACCTGCATTACAAAGTGCAGGTTTTATTGTTCAATAAAATCAATCAATACTTGATTAAAACGTTCTCGTTCATCATAAAAAATCCCATGTCCACTATATTCAAACTTGCATAAAATCGAATCTTCTATACATTCATGCATGATTAAAGCAAACGAAAAAGGACAAATTTTATCAAGCACTCCATGCATGATCAAAGTAGTGACCTTAATCTCAAACAAATCTTGATACACATCTTCATCTCGTAAAGAAATTGCTGTTTGGATCGTTCCTATTCCTGATCCCTTTAAACAAATTGATGTAAACCAGTTCATAAATTCACTGCCATGATTTAATGCAAAAACATTTTGTCCGAAATCATGAACCATTTTAGGTCGATTAGTATAACACTGCTCAATCAGTTGATTTACCGCATCGATACTTTGTCCTTCGGGATTATGAATTGTACGAGTATATGAAGGCACTGCAGCACCAGCCAAAACTAGTTTACTTACTCGTTCTTTTCCAAATTTACTCATATAACGAACACAAATCGCCCCACCCATTGAAAATCCTACTAATGTCACATTATGGACATTTAAGGTTATTAAAACACTATGCAGATCTATCGCTAATTGGTCATAATCATAGCCCCTGCCCATGACTTGTGACATTCCTAATCCACGAATATCATAACTAATGATACGGTATCGACAATCGTTTAAAATATCTTTTTGATATTCATACATTTCTTGGCAAATTGGCCAGCCATGCACTAAAACTACTGTCTTTTGATGAGCTGGATTAATATCCTCTACCGCTAATTTGGCATTATCTGATGATTTTAGATAAAACACATAATCCCCCCTCATCATATTCTATGTAAGCTCAATAATATTATAACCTTATTTTAATTATTAATTTTTGTATACCAGCAGTCGATTAAGTTAATCAATATTTACTATGATTCGCTATCATTAATTTTGATAAATTATATTGTGATATTGGAGTGAGAATATTAATATACATCATCAGTGCAATTATTATCTATGGGTATAGCTGTTATTATTTTACCAGTACTATCGCTAATCTTTTAATTGCATTAATAGCCTTATGAGTATTTGGTATATTTATCATCGGATTAATTTTCTTAAGGAATGTCCGCATAAAAAATAATTATAGTGGTCTCTTGTAAGTTGAAACATTCCTTATTCTCAGCTTGTTTTTAAATGATTTTAATAGCTTGAGCGACTATAACCCCATTATTCTTTTTACTAACAGAAATATTACTATGACATATAATATTTCTGTTAGTAACTTGATAATTACAATAATTTTGACTATTATCTTAGTTATTTTCAATATTTATATCTTTAAGTGTAAAAATTATTTCATTTGTATTCATATCTTATTGTATTCAGCATATTTTTATATGAGGTGAAGAACATGGATACTAAAGTAAATAAGCCTTACCCCGAAATAAAAGTAACTGTGCCAAATGAAACTTATGGTTTAATGATCCTTGATAATGTCGGTGGGATGAATTCTGAAACATCTGCAATTTGTCAATATATTTATAACCATAGTATTGCTGGCGAAGATTTTTTAGAACTAAAAAAAACATTTTTAAATATTTCTATGGTCGAGATGCATCATTTAGACATCTTCATGACCCTTGCCTTAGAATTAGGTTTAGACCCCCGCTGGTGGAGCTGTCTAAATGATCAATGTACTTATTGGTCACCATCATATTTAAATTATCCTAATTCACTAGAGGAAGTACTAAAAACAGCAATAGACGCTGAATATCAGGCAATTGATAAGTATATGTATCAAGCTAGCGTCATCAAAGATCCCTATATTGTTGCGATTTTAAATCGAATCATTGAAGATGAAGAACTGCATATCAAGGTTTTAAAAGAATGGGAAACTAAATTAGTTAGATAATCTAACTAATTAGTTTTCCTTCTTTTAATAATTGCAATAATTGTAAATTTTGCGCCGCACTACCTACATAATTAGTAATTCCATTAAGTTTTGCTAAATGTTGACGATTTTCAAAACTTGTATCAACATTAATTTGCTGAAGGGCTCCAACTAAACTATCTCCAACATAATTAGGATTTGATAAATAGCTTACCCTACCTTCAATTACCTGGTCATTGACCCAGCCTTGATCATTACCTATTAAATAAGGATTTCGAGTATTTTTTACAATTCGAGTTATCTTTCCAACATTACGATATGGCCGTAACGGATTAGAAGATTCACTAGTTAAAAAGACATAGCTAAATCTTACTGTATCACCTAATTTATATTGTTCCACTGCTGTATCAATATCAAAATTATTCTTACCTGCACGTTTAATAATAGCTGGAAAATCAGCATAACAATAATTCATATCAACAATTGTTGGTACCCCTTGAACCCATCCAGTCGAACTATATTGCCACATATCATACGGTTTATCATAATTTAACTCAGCAGCATAGTTAGCAACCCACCGTGTATAATTATCAAAAATCGGATCCGTTAATTTAGTGTTCCACCAGTATAGTGAAGCATACATCCCAACATAATATCCATTGGCTTCTAATTCATCAGCAAATGTTTTAGCGATATTTGCAATCACATCATTTGATTGCTTTCCAGTCGTATTATTATCTTCTAAATCATAATACACTGGATATGCCATCTTATAGTTTTTCACTAGACGTAAAACATGTTGTGCTTCCCCTCTAGCATCACTACTATTTTTAGCATATGAATATAAGTAAACACCAAACGGTATTCCTAATCGTGTACACTCGTCTGCATTTCTTTTAAACAAACGATCATCTTGATCTGTTCGATCTTGACCAAAACCACATCTAAGAATTGCAAAATCAACTCGATCTTGAACAATTTCCCAATCAATTACCCCCTGATATTGTGAGACATCAATTCCATGTGTCGTCATTCTTCCACCTCCATTAATAATATATGAGCAATTGTCAAAAATGTGTGACTTTCTAGACTTTTTTATCATTTTAATGCGAAACAATGAATATTATGTTATAATCACATTGGTATGGATTAAATACGCCATCTTTAAAACTGAATATAAAACTAAATAATATATATAAATTGGAGGTCGATGAAATGAAAAAAGTATTCGTCACTGCCTTAGGAGTCTGTACAATGCTTTCATTAGTAACTATTCCCACTCCTGTTCAGGCAACTGATTTTTCCGGGCAAGAAGATAAGTACATGAAATTATGCTCATCTTCAAATCTTTCAACTAATAACTTGAACACTTGTAAAGAATTCAATACATACTTGAAAAATAAAAATAAAGAATTGAAATCTCAAGTAAGTGATTCAAAAAGCAAAGTATCTGATACTCAAAATAGTTTGAATAGTATCTCAAGTGAAATTAGTGCATTAAATGATCAAATTGCTGAAAAACAAAAAGAAATTGAATATTTACAAACTTCAATTTCAAATTTAGAAGCAAGTATAGCTAAAAAAGAAGAAGAAGTAAAAGAACGTATGTATTCAATGCAATCATACAATAACAATAATTCATATATTGACTTTATCTTCGGGGCTTCTAGCTTCACTGATATGTTTGCCCGAATTGACAGCGTTAATGAAATAACATCGTATGATGATGAATTAGTTGCACAACTAGCTGATGAAAAAGAACAAGTAGAAACACAAAAAGCTACGGTTGTTACTGCCAAAGCTAATATTGAAAGTCAAAAATCATCAAAGCAGGCACTACAACAAGAATATCAAGCTCTATTTGAAAAACAAAACGCTGATTTGATTGCGCAAGAAAAAGCAGCTGCTCAAGCGGCCGATTCAAGTCAAAAAATCACTGATAATATCGCTGCACTATTAGCTGCTACTGAAAAATCACAAGTTTCTGGCGGAAGCGTTGTTTCTGGTGATTCTGCAGTTGGAAACGCAATTGCACAAAAGGCTTTAACTCGCGTTGGTTATATGTATGTATGGGGTGGATGTCACAGCATGTCTGAAATCGCTAATCCAAACCACACTGCATTTGACTGCTCAGGTTTAGTCAACTGGGCTTATTATCAATCAGGTGTCAACATTGGTTCTAATAATACCAAATCGCTAGCTAGTAAAGGTGTATCTGTTTCTCGTAATAACATGCAGGCCGGAGATATCATCTTATTTAGCAGTAATGGAAGTACCAGCGGAATTCACCATGTCGGTATTTATATCGGTGGTGGTAACATGGTTCATGCTCCACAAACAGGTAAACCTGTTCAAGTAGCGGATCTTGGTTATTCATATTGGCAAAAAGAATGGTATGACGTTCGTAGATTGTATTAATACAATTAGATGAGCAAGCTTGCTCATCTTTTTTATCACATATATATGAAATTCATAAATTAATTTCATTATTTCCATAACAAATGTGATATTTTTTAGAAAATTAGCTTTATATCCTTAGAAAAAATCTAAATTAGTATTTACTTATTAAGAAAAATATAGGATAATTACTATGTATCGAGGTGATTGTATGAAAATAAAAAAAGTTATATCTACAGCTTTAACGCTGACAATAGTAACAAGTACATGTTATTATGCAGCCCCTGTGGCAGCCGATGAATTTGATGGTAATGAAAGTAAATATATGACATTATGCTCATCTTCAAATTTATCTAGTAGTAACAAATCAACTTGTGAAGCATTCAACAAGTATCTTAAAACTAAAAATTCTGAATTAACTAAAAAATTGGCCGAACAAAAAGAGGCTGCTAGTGACACTAAAACAACACTAGAAAGCGTTCAAAAACAATTAGATGAAGTTAATAAACAAATCAGCGATAAAGAAGCTGAAATTGAGTATTTAAATACAACTATTGCCAATCTTCAAGCAAGTATTGAAAAGAATACTCAATTATTAAAAGATCGTATGTATGCAATGCAATCTTATGCAAATGAAAATACATATATTAACTTTATTTTTGGTGCAAGCAACTTCACGGAAATGTTCTCAAGAATCGACGGTTATAACGAACTTACACAAAGTGATAAAGAGTTGATTGAAGAACTTAATAAACAAAGAAAAGAAGTTGAACAACAACAAACTATTTTAGAAGAAGCTAAAGCCACTTTAGTTATTCAGCAAGAAGAACAAAAAACATTAAAAACAAAATATACAGCTTTGTTAGAGGAACAAAACAAATCAATTGCATCTACTCAAAACACGATTTATGATTATGGTGAAATGACTGAAACCCTGGATGCTGCAATTAAAAAATTTAATGAAGAAGCATATGAAACTCCAACTCCTACACCACCGCCTCCAAAACCTGATAATGGTGGAAACAATAATAATTCCGGTGGTAACAACAACAACAATAATAACAACAACAATAATAACAATAGCGATTCTGGAAATAACAACAATGGCGGAAACAATAATAATGATTCTAGCACATCAGATAATCTTGGTGAAAAAATCTATGCTGCTGCTTATGCTAAATTAGGATCGCGTTATTGGTGGGGAGCTCAAGGTCCCACATACTTTGACTGTTCTGGTTTAGTATATTGGTCATTAAAACAAGCAGGTGTTAGTGGTGGTCGAGATACTGCTGCTGGTTACTCCAGAAAATGGTCAGCTGTAAGTTTTGCAAACTCTAAAACTGGTGATTTAGTATGTTTTGGTAGTCCAGCTTATCATATTGGAATCATTGTTGTAAACAGCGATGGTTCCAGATCAATGGTTCATGCCGGTGGTGGTGATTCATCAACACACGGTGATAATCCAAAAGCTTATGTTAAAGTATCTTCAATTGAACCAGGATCATATTACTATAGTAGAATAAGTACAATTAGACGTGTTAGTAAATAATAGATATTTTAAAGGACAAATTTTGTAGTTCACTACAATACTTGTCCTTTTTTATTTTAGGCGATAATTATCCAAATAATATATGAGCGTTATGTTATATTTATATCCTATTTAAAATTTACTATGCTATAATTAAAGTTAGAAAACAAAGGAGGGAAATGAGCATGAAAGCAAAGATAATATCCCTCTTTCATTACTTATTAGTCTTTTTATTAATAATTTTTAATACCAGCTGTCAAGCTAAATCAATAAATATTGTTGATACAAATAATAATGATCAGATTGAACTAAATTTTTATGGATATAAAACGGAAGCAATTAATGTTGTTGCAATCGAAGAAATTTTACAAGCTTATATGGATAAAAATCCCAATATTACCATTACCTATGAAAGTGTGAAAGGAACTGAGTATTATGAGATACTAAAAAAACGTTTGGCCTCTAATAACTATGATGACATTTTTATGATCGATGAAGATAATTTACAGCAATTAACTAATTATAATTATTTTGAAGATTTATCAAAGCTAAAAACAATAAAAAACTTTAACACAAACTCATTGGAACAAATGGTGCAACCAGATAATACGATCCCCTATATTCCAACTTCTATTTCAGCATTTGGATTATATTGCAATCTTGATTTACTAGAAAAACATCATCAGTCAGTTCCTAAAAATAATCAAGAATTTATGGCTGTTTGTCAATATTTTATTGAGCAAGGAATTACTCCGATCATCGCTAATAATGATATTTCTCTAAAAACAATTGCTCTTGCTAAAGGTCTTTATCCCATCTATCAATCACCTGAAAAGGATAGAATAATCGCTTCACTAAATCAAGATCCTAGCATTCTTTGTAATTATCTTAAAGAAGGATATCAATATGTTAAACAGTTAATCGACAATAAATTCATTGATGCAGCCACAACTTTAAAAACAGAAAAAACTGCAGACGATCTAATACAGTTTGAAGAAAATAAAAACCCTTTTATGTTAACTGGTGCCTGGGCCTCTGTTCGAGTTGAAAAAAGTTCACCAGATTTAAATTTTAAAGTTTACCCTTATCCAATTTTAGACGATGGAGCAATTCTAGTTTCAAATATTGATACCCGTGTATGTATTAATGCTAAAGGTCCACATATTACTGAAGCAAAAAAATTTATTGAATATTTAAGTCAAGAAGATGTGATGTGGAAATTTGTAAATAGTCAGTCCTCTTTTAGTCCTCTGAAAGAACAACGTATTGCTGATGATCCTAAGATTCAAGAATTAAGCCCTTATTTAACCTCAGAGAAAACAATTCTAGGCAGTGATTCAAATATAAATCTTCCCCTTTGGTCACTTACCCATGACGGAATCACCCAATTATTAACAGGAAACAGTATTGATAGTGCTTTAGAAATAATCAAAAATTATGAACAGTGAGGATGATTCCAATGAAAAATAAAAAAATATCATTAATGATTGTCGGGGGAATTAGTGCTGTGATTTTTGTTGTTTTTTCCATGTTCATTTATGTTAATTATGTTCAAGATTCTCTTTGGGATAAGTCAATCAATGATATTTTAGAAACAACCTCTCAGGAGGAAAAAGCCTTTAATGTCTATATGACTAAAGAAATGACTAACTCCCAAAACATCCTTACTAATATTGCCTATCTACAAACTAAGATTCCGCAGTATCTCCAGCATCTATCTAATCGTGAAGAAGCTAAATATTTATATATCGACTATACCAATGACTGCTACTATGATGAAAATGGTAATTATCCGTTAGGTGATGAACAGTTGTTTCAGCAAATAAAAGCTGATAATAATTCACAAGGATTTTTAGAGCCCTATCTTAATTCAAAAACAGGTATTAAGACTTTTGCAACTTATGTAAAAACAAGCGATAGTCAAAGTGTCATTGTCAAAGAAACTCAATTAAGTTTTATTATTGAAAACTTCTCACTTTCGTTTTATAACGATTTAGGTTTTTCATATATTGTTAAAGATAATGGTGAAATTTTAATTCGTTCCAAACATCGTAACTCAAATCGTACTTTTAAAAACTTATTTGATTTAATCGATCTGTCTGGTAATGATGCAAAAACCATTGAATCATTTAAAGCATCTTTATCTAAAAGAGATAAAGGTGTTGCCTTATTTAATTATCAAGATAGTTCCAATGTATTTTGCTATGTTCCATTACAACAAAACAATCACTGGTTTATTATTTCAATTATTCCTAATAATGTAATCATGAAGCAGGCCAATAACATTATTATTTCCTCCATAATTCTATGTAGTGGTATTGCTGGTGCAATCAGCTGTGTTGTTTTGCTATATATCCGTGATAACCGTAAACACAAAAGAATGTTAGAGAACTTAGCTTTTTATGATCATTTGACCATGCTCTATAATTATCAAAAGTTTAAAACAGAGGGGGAAAAATTATTTTTGGAACGTAATCATACCCTTCTTGCAGTTCTGTATTTAGATATTAATGACTTTAAAATAATTAATGAATTATATGGTTATAAATATGGTGATAAGATCTTAACGCAGCTGGCAAATATTTTAAAAAAATTGGTCATAGCCCCAGGACTTACGTGCCGAGTAAATGCCGATAATTTTTTAATCATGCAGTCATATCATGATAGAACCGAACTGGAAAACTTATGCCAAGAAATCAATCAAAAATTTTGTAATCTTTTAGAATCACTTGATAATAAAAATAATACTATAGTTAAAATTGGTATGTGCTGCTATGAAGATGATCAAACAATCTCAGGTATTGATGGTCTAATTGACTGTAGTCACCTCGCTTTAAATGCATATATACCTGGCCAAACCAATAACTATTACTTCTATAATTCTAAAATGCATGATCAAATGATTAGAAAAGTAGAGATTGAAAATAACATGGAGTCCGCTTTACTGAATAACGAATTTACATTCTATCTACAACCAAAGTATGCGCCAAATGGACAAGTCATGTTAGGAGCTGAAGCTCTAGTTCGTTGGCTTGAGCCATCAGGAAATCTCATTATGCCTGGTGAATTCATTCCAATCTTTGAACAAAATGGCTTTATTCTTAAAATGGATGAATATATATTTGAAAGTGTTTGTAAGTTTCTCTATCAACGAATTATCGAAAACCTGCCAAATGTTCCTATATCGATTAATATTTCTAGATTACATCTTTATCAAGATGACTTTATTGAACGCTACAGTAAAATAAAAAATAAATATAGTTTACCTGATAAATTAGTTGAATTAGAAATAACCGAAAACATTTTACTTGATAATATTGAAAAAATTAGAAACATTATCATTGAACTACAAAATAATGGCTTTACTTGTTCAATCGACGATTTTGGTTCAGGTTACTCATCATTAAATTCTTTAAAAGACTTACCATTTGAAGTCATAAAATTAGACCGGCTTTTCTTAATCAACAGTTATGATATTCAAAGAAGTCAAGAAATCATCAAAGCTATTGTTGAAATGGCTAAAACTATTAATATTAAAACAGTTGCTGAAGGTGTCGAAACCCCAAGCCAATTGGAATTTTTAAAAATGATTGATTGTGATATGATCCAAGGATATATCTTTTCTAAGCCACGACCAATCAAAGAATTTGAACAACTGCTTATAAATCAAGAAAAATAACTTTTTAATTAGATTCCTATTTTTAGAGTTGCAGACTCGAAAGTAGGAATTTTTTAACATTTTCTTAGATATGCACCCAAAAACAGCGTATTATCTTTATTTATTGAGTTAGCAATATCTCGCTAAATATCATATAACAATTATTCTTTCCATAGAAACATTTTTTCAAAAAACGATCAATAATACTCTTTATCTAATAATATTCTAAAATTTGATAGTACAAAGAAAACTTGTTTTCAAAATTATTATCCCTTCATTATAATTATAAAAGGTTTACTACATCATAATATCATCAAATCAATCTAATAAAATATTCGTTATTCATATCAATACCATCTTTTTCATCAAACTGTATACTTTTCTATAACTATAACGTCAATAATTTTTAATATTTATATTAAATAGTCTTTAAAATTAGCAGCTTTTAAAGACCAGATATTTTTTATTTTAATTGAAAACGATAACATTGATATTAGAGATTTAATAATTTTTATTTTAGTGCTATAATCTACAAGAAAAGAGGGATAGTGTGAAGTATGTACATCAATTTTTAATTATTATGACAATCTCATTTATTGGGGAATTGTTGGGATTGTTATTGCCATTGCCAATACCGGCAAGCGTTTATGGTTTAGCAATAATGCTAATTTGTTTATTTACTAGAGTAATTAAATTAAATCAAATCGAGGAAGTAGCTGATTGGCTGATCTTAATCATGCCCGTTTTATTTGTTCCTTCTGCTGTTAGTCTAATCAACGTTGGTAATGCTATTATTAAAGATCTCTTAGTTATTGGAATTGTCACTTTAATTAGTACCATCGTTGTTATGATCGTTACAGGAAAAGTTGCACAAGTAATCATTGAACGAAAGGAGGATAATGATAATGGATAGTTTTTTGCTTGAAACAGTATATTTTGGGATTGTTATCAGTCTATTATCATATTGGATTGCAGTTCAAATAAGAAAATTATTGCCTTACCCAATTTTTAATCCTTTATTGATCAGTGCTGTTATTTCAATTGGTATATTAATCATTTTTGATATTGATTTTGATACATATAATAAGGGAGCTCAATTCATTACTTTTTTATTGACCCCAGCTACTGTTTGTTTGGCGGTACCACTTTATAAACAAGTGCAAATATTAATTAAACATTTAGATGCTATTTTAATCAGTTTATTTAGTGGTTGTCTTGCCGGAATTGTTTCCATTTTTATAATGTGTTTAATTATGAAAGCCGATCCTGTAATTTATTATTCACTTTTACCAAAATCAATTACAACAGCAATCGCAATTGGTGTTTCTGATAAACTAGGCGGTAATTCAACCATTACAGTTGGAATTGTTATTATTACTGGTATCCTTGGTGCTATCATTGCTAAAAGTATTTGTAAATTATTTAAAATTAAGCATCCTGTTGCAATCGGTTTAGCCCTTGGTAATAGTGCCCATGCGATTGGAACATCAAAAGCTTTAGAATTTGGAGAAATTGAAGGAGCTATGAGTAGTTTATCAATTGTTATTGCTGGATTATTAACTGTAATCATTGCACCATTAATGGCAAATTTATTATAAAAAATAACCCTTTATTCAAATAAAATGATATGTACTGGATAATCCATATCAAAACGAGTAAAGGGATTTCTTTTTATTATATCTGACTATATGTCTCTGGACTTTCTAAGCGCTCAACCAAACGCCGTAATGATTGCTCAAACCGATCAGTAAATGGTTCATCAAAATAAAGATAACCATTTTCATAGTCCTCATCTACAGCTGTTTCAACAACTACAGTAAGACTTTGATAAACGCTACTAAGATTTTCTTTTATATATTTTAATTCCTGATGATTGTATTCTTCAATAAAAATATAATGATCACAAACCTCTAATGCATATTTAAGTTCATCATTAAAATTATCTTTAATAATTTCATGATTAAGAATTCCAACTTGAAACCCACGAATCTCTAATTCTAAAGCAAATTCATTTATCCACATTATGTTACTTGTATTAGTTAATAAAGTAATATTTTTTTCTTTATTTTTTAAAGTTAGATTTTTTAAATCAAAAAAAACTTGAAGTAAATGCCGAACCAAATTACATTCAGTAATTATACTTGTATGTTCAGCTGTATATTTCTTTATTTTAGGGTGTGCACGTAAATCAATTGCTTTTAAGGCTTGGGAAAGTTCAAAATATCGATCGACTAAGTCCTGTTTTGTAATATTGTTAGTAATGCTATTGACGCTAAAAAAATGATAATTAGTATATGGTAAAATATCAGTATCATAACCAAAAGCCACTTTTGCTTTAACCCCTTTTTCATCCCAGCCAATAAACCTTCCAATTCGTCTTGCTGCTTGTCCTGAGACGATTTTAACATATCCAAATTTAGCCATAATTAATACTCCTCTTTCTTTATAATTTCTTAGCAGCATTAAATATTCATTTTAATAACTATTTTCAATGCCCCTTATTCGCTTATATAAAAATTCATTTGTTGGTACTTTTAGTTTATGCTTTGATGCCAAAGAAATTACTGTTCCAGCAAACATTTCAACTTCACTGTAACGACGTACTTTTGCATCTTGAGCCATTGATGGTAAACCCAGAGGAGCCAAAGTCCTAATTATCTCAATATAATGCTTCAAATCCGTTTCAGTTAGATCAACTCCCTCGTAATGTGACAACTCAATAATTTCCTTCATTGCTGCAATCAAGGTATCATTTGCTTCCCCTGGCATTAAAGCACCACTATAATTGGTATTATATGCCATACAAGTCTGATTTATCCCAACATTCAACATGAATTTAGCCCACATACTATGTAAAATATCGCCTTTAACTTCATAATTAATTTTTGCTTGATCGAAGAAGCTAGTAAGCTTATCCAACTTATCTTTTTGCTTGAAATCAGTGATTCCCAATAAGAGCTGTCCTTCTTTAGTGTACTTTAGAGATGTTCCAAACTTCATTGCATCCATTCCCTGAGCAACCGCATAAATTACTTTTTCTCTCCCATAGTATTCACTAATAACCTTTTAACTGTCAATCCCATTTAAAACAGAAATTATTGTTGTATTTTTATCAACACATTTTTTAATTTCCTTTATTGCTTCCTCTAAAGCAGTCCCTTCTACTGCTATGATTATTAAATCAAATGGAACGGCATTAAAATACTCAACTAAATTAAATAAAACTTTCTCACCATTTATTGTAAATACAGTTTCCTGATATGCTTTTTTCCTTTTTTCATCAACTATAAATGTCACTGCTTCTCTAGTAATGTTTTTGCAATAAAATCTCCATATAACATTCCTAAAGCACCCATCCCAATAATTCCAACTCGTTTGATCACAATAATATCCTCCATAAGAAAAAAGCTGATCAATGACCAGCTTTTGCATCAAGTTTCAATTAATTATTTAGATAATTCAGCGAAATATTTGATTGTTCTAACCATGTTAGAAGTATATGAATTTTCATTATCATACCAAGCAACTGTTTGAACTTCAGTAGTTCCGTTGTCCATTGGTTTAACCATAGTTTGAGTTGCATCAAATAATGAACCATAGTTAATTCCAATAATATCAGAAGAAACTAATTGTTCTTCAGTATATCCAAATGATGGAGTAGCTGCTGCTTTCATAGCTGCATTTACTTCTTCAACTGTAACTTCACCTTCAACAACTGAAGTTAAGATTGTAGTTGATCCAGTAGGAACAGGTACACGTTGAGCAGAACCAATTAATTTTCCGTTTAATTCAGGGATAACTAATCCGATAGCTTTTGCTGCACCAGTTGAGTTAGGTACGATATTTACTGCAGCTGCACGAGCTCTTCTTAAATCACCTTTTCTATGAGGTCCGTCTAATACCATTTGGTCACCTGTGTAAGCATGTACTGTTAACATGATACCAGATTTAATTTTAGCTAAGTTATTTAAAGCGTTAGCCATTGGTGCTAAACAGTTAGTTGTACAAGATGCTGCAGAGATGATTGTATCATCAGCAGTTAAGATATTTTCGTTTACTCCGAATACAACTGTTGGTAAGTCATTTCCTGCTGGTGCAGAGATAACAACTTTTTTAGCTCCTGCATCAATATGAGCTTGAGATTTAGCTTTAGATACATAGAAACCAGTACATTCTAATACTACATCTACACCGATTTCACCCCAAGGTAATTTAGAAGCATCTGCTTCACTATAGATTTTAATTTCTTTTCCATCAACAGTGATTGAATTTTCACCAGCTTCAACTTTATCAGCTAATGCATATCTACCTTGTGCTGAATCATATTTTAATAAATGTGCTAACATTTTAGGATCAGTTAAATCGTTGATTGCTACAACTTCATATCCTTCAGCACCAAACATTTGTCTGAATGCAAGACGTCCGATACGTCCAAATCCGTTAATTGCTACTTTTACTGCCATTCTTTATATTCCTCCTTGAATGTTCTTTATGCTCATATTATATTCCAGAAAGGCAAGAAAAGCAACTAATGTAACGGGTTTCATTGAAAAAAATTAAATATTTCACAAAAGATTCATAAATTTAACTTTAATGGAACAAAATCTAACATTATTCTTTTATAATATAAATTTAGTGACTTTTACAAGCCTAGTTTTACCGCAATCTTTCTTGCCTTTTATAGGCTTAAATGAATAATTATTATTTTAATTACTATACTTAAATGTGGAGGTAAGATAATGCATTTAGTTCCTACAGTAATTGAAAAAACAAACCAACGTGAATATGCTTATGATATATATTCACGACTATTAGAAGACCGGATCATCTTATTAACCGGTACTATTGATGATAAGATGTCCAGCAGTATTGTTGGTCAGCTTCTCTATTTAGAATCATTAGATAACAATGCTGATATTTTTATGTATATTAATTCCCCAGGTGGCAGTATCAATGCGGGAATGGCAATCTATGATACAATGAACTTTATCAAATGTGACGTTTCAACAATCGTAATCGGGATGGCTGCTAGTATGGCTGCCTTTTTACTCAGTGCCGGAGCTAAAGGTAAGCGTTGTAGTTTACCTAATAGTGAAATTATGATTCATCAGCCATTAGGAGCTTTTGAAGGACAAGCGAGTGATATTGAAATTAGTGCCAAACGAATCTTAAAACAAAAGGAAAAATTAAATTTAATTCTTAGTAAAAATACAAATCAGCCCATAGATAAAATTGTTATCGATACTGATCGTGATCACTTTTTAGAACCTGATGAAGCGCTTGAATACGGCTTAATTGATGAAGTTATTTAAAACGACCAACTTATGAAGTGAACCCCAAAAAATGATGTGTACCCAGTTTTCTGGACACGTTTAAATTTAGTTTTAAAAAAATTATGCCATGGATGCTAATCTGTACAAAACAGGTGGCATCCATTTTGTTTTTTCTGTATTCTTTTATTGCAGTAGAAAACTCTTAAAATGAATTGTATTCATTTTCATACCCATAATAGACTTCATTTTTTAATCGGCCAAAGAAAGTTTCCGTTACCGAATTATCATAACAGTTTCCTTTTCTAGACATTGATTGTATTATACTGTGTTCTTTTAATGAATTGATATAATGAGCATGTTGATATTTCCATCCCTGATCTGAGTGGAAAATCAATCCTTCAAGGATGGGAAACTTTTCATATGCCTGAGTCAGCATATCTGTAATTTGTTTAAGATTAGGATGCGGTGATAAATCATAGGAAATAATCTCATTTGTAAACCTATCTAATATTGGAGAAATATAACATTTTCCCCATGCAAAATTGAATTGAGATACATCAGTAGTCCATTTTTGTAATGGTCTACTCGCATTAAAATTCTATTAATAATATTATCTGCTACATTCCCTTTATAAGAATGGTATCTCTCTTTAGGACGTTTACCTAATAATCCCATATTATGCATAAGTCGTTACACTCTCTTATGATTTACCAGATAACCGCGATTTAGAAGCTCTCTATGAACTCGACGAACTCCATAGCGTCCCCTTATTTTGATCAAAGATTTCTTTTATCAGTTTCATCATCTCATGCCTTTAGAAGATGCTTTAATCGATATCCTTTTTCACGAATTTCTTTAACGATTGCTGCTCTTAAACGTATTAGTTCTTCTTTCTCAGGAGGAGTAAGTTCACTTGATATTATAGATTTTTTCAGAGGCTGCTCCTTACTATGTCGTCCCTTCTTTAAATCGAGACCATTATATCCATATATTTTATATCGTTTTACCCAGTTTGACAGTTGACTGTGATTAATATTAGCACTTATTGCAACACTTTTTTTGAGATTCTCCAGCTAGAACCCTGGCAACTAAAGCGTATCTTTCTTCCACAGTATACTCAGTGCAGGTGGTAGGATGTTTTAAAGCATCTATTCCATGTAAGTCAGCGATTTTGACCCATGTAGTAATTCCTTTTCTAAAGTTTTTTTGTCCAATTCCTTCTGGTGTTTCATGCCATCGACCATTTTTATATAGTTCAACACAATTCAACTTAAATCCATAATCATATTTCATATAAAAACCCTCCTTACTGGTTTGCCCAGTAAAGAGGGTACGCATCACAAATAATGGAGGTTCATTTTATTATCAGTTAGTCATTTTTTAATATATAACTGTCTAAATCAACCAAATATATAAAAATCAGCTATCCTAAAATATAAAAAGAAAGGAAACATATTTCCCTTCTAAATCAAACTATTGTCTTTAAAATCTATTTTCATTTAATAATTTGTACAAGCTAAATAATCATACTATTTTTGAATTACGATATTGATATGCTAATAAACCTGTTAATAATAGCATTCCACCTGGTAGCCAAAATACTACAAAATGATACCACTTTAATTTTAATCCCTTAAACTTATTCAGCATCTTATATCCCCTTTATCAATCTACATATAATATAAGGAGATAATCACATATTGTCAACATAATTCGGCATAATTTAGATTTATTAAGACTTTAATTTTTTTACCATAAATACCATGTCATCATTAATCTTAAAACCATTTTTCTGATAAAAATCAGCACTGTAAAATTCTCGTCCTGTCAACAAAATTAAATTATCAACTTCAGGTAAACATTCTTCTAATGCCTTCATCATTTTCTTTCCTAATCCCCTTCTTTGACAATGAGGATCAATATAAAAATCTTCAATCATAAAATCAAGATCATTAACATATGTTATTAATTTCCCACAAACAACACCAGCTATTTTGTTATCTAACATATACACAAAACACCTTGTATATTTTCCGTCGTCTAACTGTTCAATTCGCTGGTATGATCTTTCATAACTCCATACCTCATTCCAAGGAGGATTTTTAAATGCTTCAACCATCAGTTTAGCAATCTCTTCATAGTCATTTTTAGTGACACTTCTAATCATCTAAAATCTCTCGCTTTCCACAAACACAATAATTACTCTTAAATCGTTCTACAGTATGAACTACTTCTTTAGTTAAAAAATCAATAAGTCTTTCATCCAATTGATGTTCTTCAAAACTACTTTGGTTAGGATAAATGAGTTTACCAGGAAACTTTGTTTCAAAGAAAATTGTATTTAAAATCGTAATGCTTTCAAGATAACTCCCTAATGAAGTTAAATGCTGATTGTCACTTTGGAACAATTCTAATTCGGGATTTTGATGGCTTAAACGATTAATGACATAACCCACTGGTATTCCATCAACTAAATTATCCATCATTACTTGATGATAAATATCTTTGGTTGTTTTAAAATCATCATCATAATTCCGTTGGCTCCAAGGAATCATAATGTATGGCATAACACCACAGCTACGTGCCAATTCAATCAATGCTTTAGCATCATGCAATGTTGCTTCTTTACTTGGACAAGGCTCATGTGCTGCCTGTTGAAAAATAACAAAATCATATCCTTGTTTTAAAGCGAACTGTAATTCCATTGACTCTAAATGGTCGTGAAAGGTAATTGCAGGACGGGCCAACATTGTCACTTCTAACTTTTCACTACTATTGATTCGCACCATTTCTGGCATATCATTCATATACGTATGCGAATTCCCAACAAATAATATTTTCATCCTAATTCCACCTACTTTCAAAGGACTACTCCTTTAGTATAGCTTCAATTACGACTACTTAGCAATCTTTTTAAAAGTAATTATTGCTTTAAATAGATCCCCATCGATTGCAATATTAAAAGTCCCCCCCTGTGCTTCAACAAAACTTTTAGCTATTGCTAATCCTAAACCACTGCCACTTTCATGACGCGATTTATCACCACGAACAAATCTTTCTGTAATTTCTTGAGGACTAAAATTCATCTGCTCTTGTGAAATATTTTTAAAAATAATAGTAATATCCTCAGTTTCCTCCGTTAAATCAACATATACACGGCTATTAAATAGAGCATATTTAGAAATATTAGTGAATAGATTCTCAAAAATACGATACGTCTTATCACCATCTAATTTGAGGATTATATCATTATGTGGATAATTAGTAATAACAGTTAATTGATGCGCATCTAATATTTCACTACATTCAGCATGCGCCTGCTCAATTAATGCAACAATATTAAGTTCCATTAAATTTAACTTGATATTACCACTATTAACTTTACTAACTTCAAATAAATCTTCAATTAAATTCGTTAAACGATTAGAATACTGATTTAAATTATCTAAATATTCATGTCTTGTCTCTATTGGTAAATTATCATCTTGCAATAAAACAATATAATTTTTAATACATGTCAATGGTGTTTTTAAGTCATGAGAAACATTACTTACTAATTCATTTTTCATATTCTGAGACTTAGTTTCTTCTTTAACAGCAGTTTCAAAACCAATTCGAATATTTTTAAATTCATCATTTAAAGCATTAAAAATACCTAAATCACCATCTATCTCTACATCAAAATTACCCTTGCTTAATTCTTTTGTTGCAGTCAATAATTTATCATAGTCATCTTGCACCTTCAGCACTTTATCTTTGACCCAAAAAAATACTAAAAATGCATAAATAATAGCTAGGAAATATCCAAAACCCCAAAAAGTAATCATGATCATAATGATTGCTGTATTAATCAAAATATATTTCATGATTGTTTGATTTAACGACTTTGATAGATCAATATCGGCAATTTGATTAAGTTTATTTTTGATACTGCGTATTCCACTACCAATTAACGTATCTTCTTTTAAATAACGCCAGAATCCTCGAGCAAAAATGTACTTTAATTGGAAGATTCCTAATGAAATAACTAAAAGCGTCAGTATCCAAATCACAAAATTAATAACTATAACGATGTAATCTACATACATGATGTCATATCTTTTTAATAATTCTAAAAGTGAATTATTAAGTGTATAACCCGTTACGATCATACAGCCCATAACGCCAAAAGTAATCATAAGCGTTAAAACAGCTAGATTTATTTCTGCTTTCCATCTCTTTACTGACAAAAACGGATTAACATCTTCTACAATTTTAATTGGATAAAATAAGATAAATAAGACTAATATAGCCGAACAACTTAATAACGCAATAGCTGAAAAATAATTATAGTTTTCCCATGAATTAACATATTGTGAAGCATATCCATGACTGGCTGGTGTTTCTGGAATAATATATGTAATTTGAAGATTCTTAGGAACATTAATCTTGATTGCATTTGTATCAAACATCCAGTTGTCAATATATATAGTATTTTCACCATCATAATGTGCAAATGAGCTTAAAAGGTTAGCAATATTAAAATATGATAGTTTATCACTACTTAAATCCCCATTACATGAAACTAGACCATTTTGATCATAGCTCGCCTCAGTATAGAAACTATATTTACTTTGATCATCATTAGTTGTAATTTTTTCACTATGTTGCGAAATCATTTGATTAGTATTAGTATTAACGGCTTTATAAATAAAATCTCCATCATTATTAAACAATGATGTTATTCCCTTTAAATAATCGTCAAAAACATCTAAAAATATTTGTCTTGTCTGTTCATCAACACTATCATCAAAGCTTACTGCTTCAAAATTAGAATCAAGGGTCTTAGCCATCGCAATAGTAAAAAGCTGTAGATCATCTTCTAAAATTCCCGTTAAATTATCATCACGAGGGGTATTTTCTCTAACATTATCATATAAGGATATAACAACAACGGACATTAATAGTAATATTGATGCAAAAATCACACCAAAAATTCTTTTAGCTTTTGTCATTTTTTACACTCCTTTTTCAATTTTATATCCTATTCCCCAAACTACTTTTAAATATTCTGGCTTTTTAGGATTAGCTTCTATTTTCTCACGCAATTTTCGCACATGCACCATAATTGTCTCAGTATTTATGGCTTCTTCTTTCCAAACAGCTTCATAAATCTCCTCAGCTGAATAGACTCTTCCCGGATAAGACATTAATAATTCAAGTATTTGAAATTCTTTAGCCGTTAAACGAACACCTCGATCATTAACAAACACTTCTTTAGTAAACTTATCCAGCTCTAATCCACCCACGACTAAGCGCTGTTGATTATTATTAAGATTACGATTTTCTTTTAAAGCTAAAATTTGATTATATCTTCGAAGATTCGAATTAACTCGAGCTATCAATTCCATCGCCTCAAACGGCTTAGTAATATAATCATCACCACCAATATTAAGCCCGGTTATTTTATCAATATCTTCAGACTTTGCACTTAAGAAAATAACTGGAAAATCATAGTTTTCTCGTAATTTTAGTACCATTGTAATTCCATCCATAATTGGCATCATAATATCAACCACTGCTAAATGTATTTCATTTGCTTCGATTAATGCTAACCCTTCTTCACCATTACTAGCTTGTAAAACATTATATCCTTGATTCTTCAAAAAAACTGTTACTGTTTCTCTGATTCCTTTTTCATCTTCAACAATTAAAATTGTATGTTCCATAATTTTCTCCCTTTTTCTAATTAGAATTAACTATTTTTTTATAATAAACGGCACCAGTAATTACTAGTATAACAGTTACCGCAAAGATTGAAACAGCCAATACAATATTGCCGTCTCTTAATGCTCCCGTTAAATATGTAGATGTCACAATACTTGGAATTCTTCCAATCGTTGTAAGCAATAGCCATTGTTTTATATCAATATCTGTTAAGCTAACTAAATAAGTCATAATATCTTTAGGACTTCCAGGAATCAAAAAAATAATAAATAGCCAAAACTTACTTTTTTTAGAAGAAAATAATTTTTTCACTTCTGCAACTTTACTTTGATCAAACATTTTATCAATGATTGAGTGTTGAAAGATTCGTGCTAAATAGTAAACAATAATCGTTCCAATCATTGACCCGATCAAACAAACGATTGTTCCTTGAAATGAACCAAAAATATATCCACTAGCCAGCTCCAAAGGTTCCCCAGGTAAAAATGCTAAAAAGATCTGCAGAGCAATTAAAGCAATCATTGCTGAAACTTTAGTAAAATATGGCAGTGTTTCAATCTCATAAATAACATCATTAAAATCGCAGTTTCTAAATAAATATATTGTAATAAATGCCATGAACAAAATAATTGATGACATCATGAGCAAATTTGTCTTTTTTATTGATTTAAGCATAAGTCGTTCCGCCTTTCTATACTTAAATAATAAAAGACTATCCTAAAACTAAACTAACAATAATTCTTAAAAAATTCTAAACAAAAAGCAAAACTTTTGTTTTGCTTAATTATAATCATCTTCAATCGTAGAATCGACATCCTCTTCTAATTCTTCTGTTTCTTCTTCATCAGCATAAATATCATTCATATCAATATGAACATCACTAAATTTATGACGACTTCTTAAATCCCAGGCATTTTCACCAACCGTGATAAAACGTCCGTCTAAGGTAATATTAGTATAAAACAAAGATTCTTTATCTTCTTTTTGTTCGTCATCAAATTTCTTCATTTGACATACTTCTTCCCATAATTTGAAAAAATTAACTGCTGATTTCTTTTTAGACATTAATTCATATGCTACATCAACCATAGACATATTATAATATTTATCCATACTATCCATTCTTGATTATCCTCCTACATCTTTTCTGGGGCACTAACACCGATTAAATTTAAAGCATTAGCCATTGTAATTCTTGTAGCTTCAACTAAAGCTAATCTTTGTCCACTTAATTCAAGATTATCTTCATCGATTACATAACATTCATTATAAAAACTATGGAATAATTGTGCAAGTCTTTGAACATAATTTGTAATTTTGTGAGGCGTACGATTGATCGCACTATCAATAATTACGTTTCTAAACTCATTAATATGCTTTACTAATTCAATTTCTTTAGGATTAACTAATAAATCATACTTATCACTATAATCAATGTTTGCTTTAGCAGCCTGTGCTTTAATCGAACACATTCTAGCATGAGCGTATTGAGCATAATAAACTGGATTTTCATTAGACTTTGATTTAGCAAGTCCAATATCAAAATCAAATGGTGTATTAGCAGCTTTAGAAACAAAGAAATAACGTGTAGCATCAACACCAATTTCTTCGATTAAGTCTTTAATAGTAACAGCATTTCCAGTTCGTTTTGACATTTTTACTGGTTCACCATTATTCATCATTCTAACCATTTGAATAATATCAATATTTAACTGGTCAGCATTATAACCTAAAGCTTGAATAGCTGCTTTCATTCGATTAATATAACCATGATGATCAGCCCCTAATAAATCAACTAAATATTCGTATCCACGATCTAATTTATTTAGATGATAAGCAATATCAGGCGTCAAATATGTATACGATCCATCACTTTTAATTAAGACCCGGTCTTTATCATCACCAAATTCAGTTGATTTGAACCATAAAGCCCCTTCTTCTTCATATGTATAACCAGCAGCTTTTAATTTTTCAATTGTTGGTACGACCCGATCATTTTCATATAATGATGTTTCAGAAAACCAAACATCAAACGACACTCTAAATTCATTTAAAATATCTTTAATCTTTTGTAATTCATATTCTGTTCCTTTATTTCTAAAGAAAGCAATTGCTTTACCTTCATCCATTTCAAGATATTTATCACCATCGATCTCTTTGATCTTTGTTGCAATATCAATAATATCTTTACCATGATAACCATCTTCAGGCATTGTAACATCTTGTCCAAATGCTTGTTTATAACGAGCGTATAGAGATAACGCTAAATTATGAATTTGATTCCCTGCATCATTAATATAATATTCACGAGTCACATCATAGCCAGCAGCACTCATAATTCGGCAGATACTATCACCCACTGCTGCCCCTTTAGCATGTCCTAGATGTAAATCGCCAGTTGGATTAGCTGAAACAAATTCAACATTATATTTAGTTCCTTGACCATATGTTGTGGTACCATATGCTTCTTTTTCTTCTAAAACTTCTTTAATGATTGATGTCATTGCATCTTTTGCCAAGAATAGGTTAATAAATCCCGGTCCCGCAATCTCTACTTTTTCAATATTGGCATTTTCTTTATCTAAAGCCTCAATAATTGCCTCAGCAATTTGGCGAGGATTTCTCTTTAATAATTTTGTTAGCTGCATTGCTAGATTAGTTGAATAATCCCCATGTGATTTATCTTTAGGAATTTCAATTGTAATACTTTCTTGATCATATTCTTCAACAAATCCACACGCTATTATTGCTTGTTTAAGCGCCCCTTTTAAAGTCGCTTCAATTTTATTAATTGCCATCATTGCCCTCCTATCTTCTAATCACTATATCTTAATTAAATTACCATTAAACCCTCATGAAGTCAATGTTTTTATAACAATGGTGCAAATAATCTTAAGATTGCTTCTAGCCACCCTCTAAAGCGCCCTTTAACGACATCTTCAGGGGTCATTTCCTTACTCACAGCGATCGTTTTCAAGAAGTCCTCTTTAATATCTTTAATTGCTGGAACATCATACATATAGACTCCACATTCAAAGTGCAGATAAAGACTGCGATAATCCAAATTAATTGTTCCAACAGTAGCAATTTTATCATCACAAACAAAGTTCTTAGCATGAATAAACCCAGGAGTATACTCGTAAATTCGTACTCCGCCATTTACAAGTGGTTCATAGTAAGAGCGTGTTACTTTAAAGACCATTTTTTTGTCTGGAATTCCAGGTGTGATGATCCTTACATCTACTCCCCGGCGAACAGCTAAACACAAAGCATTTTTAATTTCATCATTAATGATTAAATAGGGCGTATCAATATAAATATATTTTTGTGCTTGATTAATCATATTTAAATAAACGTTTTTCCCCACCGGCTTATTATCCAATGGTGAATCGCCGTATGGTAAAATATACCCATTTGGACTTATTTCGGGACATATATAATGACGAGGATGATATTTATCATAATCTTCAAATGTATTTAATGATGCATTCCACGTTGTTAGAAACATCAGTGTTAAATTCCATACAGCCTCACCCTTGATCATTACCCCCGTATCTTTCCAATGTCCATATTTCACTTTAGCATTAATATACTCATCAGCCAGATTAAAACCACCACTAAAACCAACATTTCCATCAATCACCGTAATTTTACGATGATCACGGGTATTCATTACTGCCGAAATAAATGGAACAAAATGATTAAATGCTATACACTTGATTCCATAACTTTCCAATTTTTGATAATAACGAAATGGCAGCATTGTCAAAGAGCCCATATCATCATACATAAATCGTACTTCCACACCCTCTTTAACTTTTTGCTTTAATATCGTTAAGACTGTATTAAACATCTCACCTTCTTCAACAATAAAATATTCCATAAAAATAAAATGTTTTGCTTTAGCTAATTCTTTCAACAAATCTGGATATGTATCATCACCTAAAGGGTAATATTTAATCTCACTATTATTATAAATAGGAAAATTTTCTTGAACTAAATAATTAGCTTGTCCTTTTGCAATCAAATCCTCAATTTGTTCAACCATCTTATTTGGATAAATAAATGGTCTAATAGCTTCTTCTTGATTAGCAAAGGCTTCTTGAAGCTTTTTAGCTGGCTTTTTATTACCAAAAACAACATACAACAAACCACCAAAAACCGGAAAAGATAAGATGGGAATTAACCAAATAATCTTATAACTGGGGTCATCATCGTCATTGTTGATAATATATAAAGTTACGATCACACTTAAAAAAATAAAAACTCCTTTTAATAAGGTCGCATCAGTAAAAATATAGCGCATAAATAAAGCTAGCCATAATATCTGAACACATATTAAAATAATCGATACAACGATCCGGTTTGATAAAAACTTTAGTATTTTCATCTTAGTTCTCCAATATTAAATAATTGAGCATGACATATACTTGACTAATCAAATTAGTTCCATCATATAATTCATACTTTATTTTCACATTATCCCCGTTATCATAACTAATTAATCTAGTTTTTAAAGCAATTGCTCCATATGGAGTTTCATATTGATTTAAAATATCACGATCTCTTACTAAATGCAAAACACTAGCCCCATTATGAAGTTTAACTTCATTTTCACTTAATTCAATTTTTATTTTATTTTCATCTTGATAACTGACTACAATTTTATCATCACCTATCTCCAGATGACCAGAACCATCATATTTAACAGTTTCTTGATGTTCTTCATATTTAAAAATACTTCGATAATTTACTTTAATTATTTTTTTCATTCTATCACCGTGCATATTATAACACAAATCCGTCAAGAATACTTTTGGTGATATGATGAAAAAATTAGTAAAAATATTTGTAACTATTTTAGCAAGTTTAGCCGGCATACTTCTATCACTATATGTTATTGCATATTGCATGGGGGAACCGGATCTAAACAAGAATCGTTATTTAAAATTATACGATGATAATCAAGAAATTTATTATCAGTCGATCAACGACTATACCGGTCATTATGTAACTTTAAATAATGTTAGTAATTATTTTAAAGAAAGTATTGTAGCTATTGAAGATCAACGCTTTTATGACCATCGGGGGTTTGATCCAATTGGAATCATGAGAGCCCTCAAAGTAAACTTCACAAATCAAAAAAAATCTCAAGGAGCGAGTACGATAACTCAGCAATATGCACGCTTATTGTACTTAACTAACGAAAAATCCTGGTCGCGAAAAATTAAAGAAGCTTTTTTGACAATGCAGTTAGAAACACGTTTATCAAAAGATGAAATTCTCGAGGGATATATTAATAACGTTTATTTTGGTCATGGAATTTATGGTATTGAAAATGCTGCACAATATTTTTATGGTAAAAGTGCTAAAGAACTAGATTTAAATGAAAGCAGTATGTTGGCTGGAGTAGTTAATGGCCCAACCTATTACTCACCCTTAAATGATGCTAAAGCAGCTCGAAAACGACAGTCAATCGTTTTAAACGCTCTAATCGACTGTAAGGAAATTACCGTAACTCAAAAACAGCAGGTTCTTGATAGTGATCTTAATCTTGCTGAAACGCATAAAGTAGATGATAATATGGCTAATAATTACTATAAAGATACCGTTATTGATGAACTCGAAGAACTTGGTTACTACAACAATACATATTTGAATCAAGGTTTAAATGTGTATACAAGTTTTAATCAAGATTACCAAAAAGTAGTGGAAAAAAGTGCTAGTGAATATACTAAGGATAGTAAAGTCGAAACCTCGAGTATCGTTGTTGAACCATATACCAGTAAAATCCTTGCTATTATCGGCGGTAAAGACTATGCCAGCTCACAATTCAATCGTGCCACTCAAGCTAATCGACAAATCGGCAGTACAATCAAACCTTTGTTATACTACCTGGCGCTAGAAAACGGTTTCACTCCGGCAACCACATTTTTATGTGAACCTACTACCTTTAAACTTGACGATAACAGCACTTACAGTCCTAGTAATTTTAACGATAAATATGCATATAAAGATGTTACGTTAGCTCAAGCTATTGCTGTATCTGATAATATTTTCGCCGTTAAAACACATCTATTTTTAGGAACTGATAACTTAGCTTCATTAATCAAAAAATTTGGAATCAAGGACGTCAAAGCAAATGCCTCACTGGCACTTGGGACTTTAAATACAAACATATATAATCTTGCCAATATGTATAATTGTCTCGCTAGTGAAGGAAAATACAATCATCTCTATACAATTGAAAAAATTACTAATGATGCTGGTAAAGTCCTTTACCAGCACGAACAAGAAGATAAACAATTGCTGGAGCAAGATAGTTGTTTAGAATTATCACAGCTATTAACATCTACATTTAATAGTACATTTAGTACCTATCTTCAAGCAACAATGGCTTCTTATCAACTTGATAATATCAACGCCTGTAAAACTGGTAGTACCGATGTTGATAACCTGGCTGTAGCTTATAATCCACAAGTCCTGGTTGCCAGCTGGGTCGGCTACGATGACAATCGTAAAATGGAAACAGCTGATGACAAAACTGTTGCTAAAAAAACCGTTATCGATGTTTTAAACTATACCAATGAAAACAAAGATGTTACATGGTATCAGCCAACCGAAGACCTACAGCAAATTGCAATCAATCCACTAACCGGTGATTTTGATGAAAATGGTACAGTCTATTGGTTTAAAAAAGACTAATCCCGAAGTTTACACTTCGGGATAGAAAATCTTATGATCATTTTTATTTTTCTTAGAATTTACAATTGCCCCAACAATTTCTGATACTTCTGGTAAAAACCGGAGTTCTTCATCAATTAATATTTCAATTTCACTGAGTTCTTCAGTATTTCCATAATAACGATAGGGAACTTGGCTTTGATCATCACTTACAACATAATAACGAGGATCATAGCCTTTTTTTTCATAAAATGATTCAGCTAATTGTTTTTCATGTTGATCGAGCAGATCATGATAAATAAACAATCGTCGATCTAAAAAGCGTGTACATAAATCTTTCAAAATCTCGTCATTGCCTTCTTTTAAGACTGTAAAATAATAAAAAACGATCCCCTCATCTAATTTAGTATAATCATTTTCATCGACATGTCCATCAAGAAACGGCTTTAAATAACGAATATCTCCAAAATCATAACCAGCTGCATAAAGATCTTTCATTCTCCTAAAAATACTAATTAATACCTGTTCATAACTCCGGGCTGTGGGGTGATAATAAACTTGCCAATACATATGATATCTGGCTAAAATATAATTCTCGATTGCTTGTACACCAGAATTCTTAAAAACGATCTTTCCATCACAAACAGCCATCACTCGTAAAATTCGGGATAAATCGAATTGCCCATAAGTAGTACCACTAAAATAAGAATCTCTAAGTAAATAATCCATCCGATCAGCATCAAGTTGACTCGAAACCATCTGTACTAAAATTTTATTAGGATGTGTTTTTTCAATAACACTACTTACTCTATGTGAAAAACCATGATCAAATTTTTCTAAAAGATCATGTACTTCGGTCTTTCCGTTAATAATTTTAATTGTATATGCTTCGTGGTTTAAATCAAAGGCATCTTCAAAACAATGCGAAAATGGACCATGACCAATATCATGGAGTAAAGCTGCACACATTACTGTTAACTTATCATAATCATTTAAATAGGCTCCAATTGCACTATTAAAAATCATTTTTCGAGCAATAAAGTAAACCCCTAAAGAATGACAAAAACGCGAATGTTCCGCACTTTGATAGACCTGATGCGTCCCGCCTAATTGCTTGATTCTCCGAAGTCGCTGCATTTCATGACTATTGATTAAATCTAATATCAATGGTTGATCTACATGAATATAATTATGTACTGCATCACGAAAAACCTTACTATCTGTTAATTTCGTCTGTTCTAATCGATATGCCGCTTGATTCATCAGTCTTCCTCCTCGTACTCCTCAAAACGATATGTTTATTCTACATTTGGGTACTTCTTTATATCAACTTTTGATAAAAACATTTCTAAAGAACGAATAAATATTTTTTATCATCATACATAGCTTGATAAATAACAACTTCCTCCAATGTTTCACTATCTAACCCAATATTCATAACATAATATAGTTTGCCTTTGAAATGTCGATATAAATGTCGAGTCTTTAATTTTCGTTCCACGTTCTCACCACTTTTTCTATTTTCATTATAATACATCTTAAAAGTTTATGCTATAATTGAGTCTAGGAGGTATGACATATGTACATTAAAATCAATGAAGCAACAAACTATATTAAGACCCAATATCATGGAAAAATTGATTTAGCAATCATTCTCGGTTCAGGTCTAGGCCCACTTGCAGATGAAATTGAAAATCCTATCGAATTAGATTATCGCGATATCCCCCATTTCCCGATTTCTAATCTCATTGGACATGCCGGCAAGTTAATTATCGGTACATTAGAAAATAAAACAGTAATTGCCATGAAAGGACGTTTTCATTATTATGAAGGCAATGACATGGATATTGTTACACTGCCAATTCGTGTATTTAAAAGACTGGGAATTGATAATTTAATTTTAACTAATGCTTGCGGAGGAATCCGTGAAGATTTAAATCCTGGACAAATTATGCTGATTAAAGATCATATTGGTTTATTTGCCCCAAGCCCACTACGTGGTCCTAATCTCGATGAATTCGGCCCTCGTTTTAAAGATATGAGTGAAGTCTATAATCGAAAATTAGGAAAACTTGCTCATCAAGTTGCCGATGACAATAATATTAGTTTAAAAGATGGTGTCTATGCTTTTTTTAAAGGCCCAATGTATGAAACACCAGCAGAAATATTAGCATATAGAGCCTTAGGTGCTGATGCAGTGGGAATGTCCACTGTACCAGAAGCCATTGTTGCTCGTCACTGTGATATGAAAACTCTGGGAATTTCGTTGATCACTAATAAAGCCGCAGGACTTTCAAACCAAGAATTAAATCACCAAGAAGTTGTAGAAGCGGCTAATAAAGCAGAAAAAGACCTAGTTACTTTAGTAAAAGGCATTATAAAAAATTGGTAAACTAAAAGCATCATACTAAACTGACCCTATAGAAAACACATTTATCGTGTTTACTCTATAGGGAACAATTTAAAGATGCTTTTTTATTTTATTTGCACAGTATTTAATTTTCGATTAACTTCACTAATGTCTTTATCATCCATAGCCCGAAGATACTTAATTGGTTGATTGGAATCATAAACATCTATTTGATCGACCCCTAATAACCTATCTCCATCTTCACCGTAAATATATCCTTGTCCTGCTAAATCAATGTTTGATTCATCAAAAACAGAAACAAGCTCATATTTGTTTGGATCCTTAAAAACATCATAGTATCTAACTACTGCTTTCACGACAACTGCCTTACCAACCTTTTGATCATTTACCCTAATATGATTTCCTTGATAAAAATATACTCCCTCCAGACGATATCCATCCATAGCCTTAACTTGCTGCTGTGCAAAATTTGCCGCCCATTCCTTATCATATGCTATTTTTTCTTGACAGGCTGTCATTATAAAAAGAAATAGTAATAAACAAATAAATTTCTTTAATTGTTGCATTATCCTCTCCTCCACAAGCTATTATATCATAAAAATATTTTTTTATTTTAAATAATCTTTATATTATCTAAGTTCTAATGATATTTACAAAATCTATAAAAATAATACAAATCCTAATAAATACTAGTCATTTAACCGATTAACGGACTAATCGTAAAGCTCATTATTTTTAATAAACCATGAAAAAATTTCAAGTCTTGAAAAAAAACACACGCTAGAATGCGGGTTTCAGGCGATTTGTTACTTATTTGTTACTTATTTAGTACATTTTATATTGTTTCTTCAGGCTAAAAATTATTCTCCAAACACCTCTCTATCATGTAATAAAATGTCTGGAGTTTAGGGAGTTCCAGACATTAAGGGAGGATTAAAAAGCTTAGTGTTAACGGTTTGTGTATACGTATATTTATGACAAATCCATCCCCTAATATCGATAATAGCACAAATAAATAAAAATTAAACATTTAATCAATAATTAGGTTTTGGATTACATCATAAATGACTTTTATACACAAAATATTTATAATAAGAATGCGGTGTTAAATACGAACTTAAAAGAAAGAAAATTACAAGAAGCGAAAATAAAATTAACAGCATTAGAAGAAAAACTGAAACTTTTAGAAATATCTGACATACCAAATAAAGATGAAATGATCATTAATTGCAAGCATGATATTGAAAAACAAAAAAGAATTATAAGCCATACCACAAATTATCTAGAATAAATATGTAAGTTACTAATAGCTACAATGCTTAAAGGAGCGCTCTAATCGAACACTCCTTTATCACTATAACTCTCTATTTTTTTGATTAATCTTCCACTTCGATTGCTTCTACAGGGCAAGATTCAGCAGCTTCTTTAGCTGAATCGACATCATCACCAATAACAGATGATAACCCCTCATCATTCATTTCAAAAACATCTGGTGCAACACCTACACAAGTTCCACACCCAATACAAGATTCATTTACTGTAATTTTAGCCATTGTAAATCCTCCTTTATGTGTTTACTATATAATAAATAACTATATTTTACAATATGTTTTTCCATACTAAAAAGTATTACTTATTCAATCAAATATTGAGTATTAAGTATATGAGTTGATAAAAAATGACAAATAACTATAATTGATATTGTACAATTATTGATCCCCACTATAATTCCAATAGTTGTATAATAGGGTATGGTCCTCCTTTCCCCTTAGCCATACCCAACCAAGAGCACAAAAAAAATATCTCCTCGGTAGAGCCTTGTGCTCTTTTATTTAAAAGTTTAATACATTTGCATATTTTGTATAATGTAGTAGAATAGATTGCGTACAAATATTATTTTTGTACAATAGAATATTGTTCCTCTCCCATTAACAATATTCGAAAGTATACAAAGAGTACAAGTTCACCTCTCCCGTTTTGGGCTTGTGCTCTTTTTATATAAAGTTTATTGAAAATAATTACTTATTATTATATACTTTTATTAAGCATAGTACGCATTCCAAAATTATGCTAAAAACACAGTGTTCATTCCCATGTCACTGTGTTTTTCTTTATACAAAAAAGCCTAGATCAATGTGTAATCTAGGTTTTCCTTCTAATAAGTTCTATTATTTTTTCAAAACTAGCATCCTTAGAACATATATATCTACTGTTGAAAAAATCACACTTTTTTTTGCATAATCCAATCTCTTCTTTTAAAATTTTTAGTGCGTTTACCTCTTCTTTAACCAAAATATATTTCTTCATCCAATGTTCACCATCCATAAATATATTATAGTCAAAAAAATTAAAAAAATGATTATTTTCTCATACGCTTGTAATAAGTGTATAAACCCTTATCGTTTATGTCATTTAGTTTTTGAAAACCTTGTAATGTGTAAAACTTTTGAAGATTCTCTCTACATTCAAGAATTATCAATTTACCACCAACAATTAATTGTGCCGCTTCTAAACGACTATAACATTCTTTAATAATGATATCCCCAGGTAACTCTTCTTTAGAATAGTCATCACATCTGCCCAATTGACCAATTAAAAATGCAGGAAAAGAATCCATATTGTCTCTACCTGGTATATCGCCTAATAATTTCCTTTTTTTCTTTTTACTCAAGATAGAGATATCTATAGATACCTGACCTATTGTGAAAAATCCCGCAATTACAAGCTCTCCCAATTTTAATTTAGCGTTGTCGATAATAAGAAAAGTTTTTCCAAATTCAATCAATTCATAGTGCTTAGCTGTATTGACTAAAAAATTCTCCAAATCTTTTTCTTTAGAACAGGAGAATTTTTTTAGACATTGATTTAACTTGTTTTCATCTACTTCTTCGTGATTAATCAATTCATTCAAAGATACAACAGAATAGTCTATCATTTATTTATTTCTACCTAAAGCATTAAGAACTAATTTTGAATCTTTTACATGTTCGAACTTTGAATTGAATTTTTTTTCTTTAACGGTTGTGTTTTCTTCAGTTAATGTTTTGATAAATCTACGAGCTGCAGTTTTATCCAAATTAAACTTTTTTGTAAAACTACTTGTTGCCATACTCGTAACCTCCCTTACTTTCTCCTTAATAAATCCATATCATTAATCTAGAGATCTAAGAATATATTCCTAACCTCATAGTCATTATATCATGAAATATTTTTTTTACCATACTAATGTAATATTTTTGTTGACAAACACAATTATATATTGTATAGAAAAAACCTAACTCATTTCGAGTTAGGCTTGAATTTTATGTATTTATTATTTACATGTATATCACGATACCCATTGTTGATAACGCTATGTGTCTGCCCCGTTGCAATTATGGTGTATTCCATTCTTGTGTTTAACTGGTTGCCCTGAATATCTTCAGCATCGTGTTTTAGATAAACTTTATTCATAAGCATAAACTCCCATTTGATTTTGAAGTTCTTCGGACAGTTCGTAATATTTTTTATACTGTCCTTGATAATAATCTCTATCGCCTTGAGTATCTTGTAATTCTTGTTTTGTTAATTCTAGCTTAATTTTTAGATTACTGGAAGCTTGTTTTTTTTGTACTAGAGCAATTCCTAGTAATAATGATAGCAGCACTAAAATGGCAAAAATTGATGTTTCTAAGCGTTTCATAATTTTATACCTTTTTTAGATAATCGCCACTTACCCATCCGCTAGGAATACGAGCAAATCCGTTTTTCCATTCCAAAACAGTAACACAAGTACCGTTTAATAACCCACCGTTGTCATTGCTGTGCTTTTTACCATCCGCTGTTAATTGTGATTTTGATTTTCTTGAATAATTTGTCCCTGGACCACTTCTAACAATTAAAGCACTGTCTACACGTACTTCATAAGTTCCAGTTGATTTTGTGTTAGTTGAAGAATTACCTCCAACTTCAGTGCAATATTGTAGAGATACCCAGCCTTCACCTGTATAACCCCAACCATTTTCCTCTTTAGAAATAGTTAATTCTGTACCATTGGCATAAGCCTTAACCTTTGCACCGTTTGGAGCATTACGATAGTTTACACCGCTTGGCGTATCGACTTTAACTTTATAGTTTACAGTTACACCAGCGTTATTTTCAGCTTGTGGAATATCACTAACATTAGGTGTAGCACCATCGTACATAGGCTTAACAAATCCACGAATGCTTGCACTTCCCACAGTTACAGTTCTACGTCCTACTGCATCATTTTTATTACCTTCGATAACTGTAAATGTATTACCATTAACGCTTTCTACGATACCGACATGTTCTGGCCATCCATCCTTTTTATCCCAGTCATACATAATTAAGTCTCCTACGTTAGGAGTAATAGCCCCGTTTTCTTCCCAGATACCCATTTCTTTAGCTTTTTCAATTGCTTTACCGCAAGAACATTCAAGCGGGCATAAATTTGCAAGCCCTACCTTAATAAACAAAGCTGAAATAAATACCATACACCAGCTATCATTCGATTTAACTTTATAATTGCGTGGTAATGGTGTATAAGCATTATATACATTAACAATTTCCATATGAGACCCATCGCTTTCTCTACATCCAATCCACGCTCTTGCTAAGTCTAATAATTGTTTTACTGTTGTCATTTTATTTATCCTCCAATTTAATGCATTTGTTTTCCCATTTTTTGTAAGCATCGAAATACACTTCATTTTTATCACCGTTATATGTTAATTCATAGTACATTCCATCACTAACAGTTGTAGACAATAAAGCTTTGTTATTTTGCAATGTTTTACAACTCCATACCACAAACACATCAACTTCTGTAATTTGCTTTTTATCCGTTTTATCAAGATGTTCATTCGTATACTCAACAATCTCTTTCTTACATAATTCAATGAATTCTTTTTCGTTCATATTACTGTTCCTCACTTTCTTTGTTAATTAATTTGTCTGCTACTTCTAATCCTTTTGTTAAAACCGCTGGTACGTTATAACCTGCTTCTACAAAGTTCTCTAAAATCGATCTAATTTCATTTACTAATAGTGAGGCCAATACAAACCATCCTAAATAAGTTGTAACTCCTAAATCGATATTAATAGATTTACCAATTTCAATAAAAAGAGCACTAGTCATAAATGCAACTAGAACCATGATCCAATATCCAATTTTTTTAAGAACACCTTTCCATCCAGCTGCACTATTAGTTTTTTGAGCTATTCTTGATTTCATCCAACCAGTAAACCAGTCAATTATATTAAGAACAAGAAACGCTGCAAACAAAAACCAATGTTCTCCAAAAATAAAGCTTAAAAAAGCGACTACCGCACCAGTAATCGCATTGTATGTGTCCATGTAATTCATATTGTTTAAAACATTCATTTTCTTCATTTTCCTCACCTTCGTTATTTGTTTATATAAAATACTTTAATCTCAACATTAGTATTAAAAACACCCAACATTCCATATTTATCATTTACAATAAAAGTTGCTATGGAAACACTAAAATAATATCTGTTGTTCATAACAAATGGAGTAACACTGTATGTTATATCATTTGTAGGATAACAGCATAGTACCACGTATTTTGTAGCATCTATTTCTGTCGCAAAAGCTGCACCACTGCCCGTATTCCCAGAAACTATAATTTCTCTAACTTTAATTTTATCTTCTATAGATACATTATCATTTGTTACGATTGAATTTGCTTTAATAAACAACTTTCCAACTTTATCTTTTATAAATTCTATATTTTTACTTGTTCTTGCCATATAAGTTATGACTTTTAGAAATTTGTTCTTCTAATTTTTCGTGTACCATAATGTCAATACTACATCGTATCTAGTGTTTCCATTAGTGTTGATGTAAACATCTCCACCTGTAGTGACAAATAAGTCAGTGTTTACTATACCATTTACACCGCTTATTTTATCGTTAGCTCTCATTGAAAATTCATATCTTATATTTCTATCAAAATTAGCGATATTTTCTATTTTTCTAAAAGCATTAATAGTCCCTAAATTGTAAGATTTTTGATAAATCTTTTTGCCATCAAGCCAATACTCACCAGTAAATTGTTCCTCAGTTGAATATTGGAAAAACGTATCTTTACGCTGTAATCTTGTACCGTTTTTTAGTCCGAATATTTTTAGCATACCGTACTCCCATTTTTCTTAGGGTATAAGATACAATTAGAAGAATTTTTAAATAAATTTCTAAAAGTACCCCCCCCCCGAATTTTCGAGATTTAATTGATTTTATCAACATTTTTCATCCCTCCTATATCTCTACATTAACAGTTCCAAGCATCTCAAATATTGGTTGTTCATGACCAGCATTAGTTATTCTTATACAATTATCGGACGTATCAACTTCTATGCTTCCTACAGTTTCAGCAGAACCACTATAAAAATTTATAATACCTCCGCTTATATTTATTCCTTTATGTCTTGACCACGAGCCAGATGTACTGTCGTTTGGAGTGGCAGATAAATCTATCATTCCATAATCCATATTCAAAAGATAATCCATTTCTCCACCGGTCTGTTCTGACGAAATAGTGCCATCCGGTTTAATATTATAGCTGGTTGTTAATCCATTTTGATTACTTTTAGAAGATGACAATCCTCCATCAGAAATATTTACACCACCTATACTTCCTGTCAGGGATGTGATTTTACCAGTAGTGTCTACAATAAACTTTCCATTTATATTTAGACTGCCACCAGTAATATTTCCCAGATCAGCAGCAATAGCACTTAAGGTATCTACATTTAAATTATCTACACTAATATAGTGAATCACCCACGAATTTCCGGTCCATCTTTTAATAGGCTGCCCCGTTGCAGTTTGCCATAGTTGACCTACTGTTGGTTTTGATGGGGCAGTGGATGAAACTATAATCCCACTGTCTCCATCTGTACCGTCAACAACCTTTACCAAAGTTATTTCATTTCTTGCCTTAACCGCCATTTTTTATCCCTCTAACTGTGCGACATAACTTCCGCGATTTGTGATATCTCCAGCTGCAATAGTAAGTGTACTGCCAGTGGCAGTAGCCGTAGATGAACCATCTTTATACCACTTTATTGTACCTGCGCTGGTTAATGCACTTCCGGTTAATTCTGTTGCACCTTTGAATACTTTAGCAGTAAGTGTAGTAGCGATTTCGGTGTTTTTAAAAATTGTCCCATTAGATGAGATGATTGCAATATTAAAGGCATCAGCCCCATTAGCTCCGTTAGTACCATTTCTTGATACTGAATAAGATGTAGTAGTCTTACCATCTGAATACGTGACTACAGTTCTAGTCCATACATACTGTCCCGCACTTCCAGTTACTGGTGTAGTAGACCACGTTCCTGTAGGTGGTGTTGTACCACTTGAAGAGGCTTGATAAGATACGGCAGAAGATGTTACCGTAACGCTTGAACCATTTGATCCATTAGTACCATTTCTAGAGACACTGTATGCAGTCGTAGATTTACCATCACTGTAGGTTACTACCGTTTTTGTCCATAAATATTGACCAGCCGATGTACTTGGAGGCGAGGCTACCCATGAACCAGTTGGAACAGTTGTACCTGAACTACCAACCTGATATGTAACACTGGTATCTTTTACTGTGACACTTGTACCATTGGACCCATTTGTTCCTTTAAACGCAATAGCATAGCTGAATACCTTTCCGATTGTGATATCGCCTATAATTACTGGAATTGTAAAGCTTCCACTTGTAGTTAAAGCGCTTGTTGCTGTAATTGTAATTGTTGGTTCGGGAGTTTTATTATCACTAACTACACTCAAACCAGAGGGTGTGCTAATTGCACCTAATGTACAAGCTACAATTTCACTGCCGCACATTACTGTGATTTTCGATGTAATAGATTGCGTCCCGTTGACCGCGCTTGTAGTCCCTTGAAACGTATGATTATCGTTACTCAAGTTTACTGAATAACCATCAGTTAAATCGATTAAATCAACCTGAGCACTTGCTTTTATTGCCATATATTATCCTCCTTTAAAAGTCTAAAAAGCATCTAAATGTTGCTTTGTTGTTTATATCTTTGTCGTTTAATGCAAAAATGAAACCATTATCAGACAAACGTTTATCATTTTGATTTATTGGTGTATATTCTGTTTCACCAATATTTTTTATTTCCCATATAATTTTTGCTTGTTCGCCAAAAACATCATACATTTTTTGAGATGTATCGATAATTTTATCGTCAACAAAAATTTGAACTGTCATAGTTGTATTAACCCCAGTATTTTTGAATGAAAAGCCGTTAACACTGTCAATTTTTAATACTATTGCTGATTTTCCGTCCACAAGTTTCAATACAGTTACTTCCGCACTTGCTTTTATAACATCATTATCAGTTAACGCTTCAAAACGAAAAACGGATCTATCATTTTCTAAATCCGTTGCTGAAACTTCTGTTGTTTTTGAATCTATAAGAAAAAAACTGTCTTTATACCACTTTATAGTAAATTTTTCTGTAATATCATTTATTCCATCACTTACAAGCGCTTCTAAGATTGTTTTTTCATCATCCTTTTTGAATATAATCCCATTACTAGAAATAATATTTGCACTATAGCTCTTATTTGCTTCAATAAGATCATTCATTTGTTTAATGAGGGATTCATCAATCTGCGACTGCCTTTCAACAAAATTATCAAAGGTAGTTTTGCATGTAGTTTGATCGGTAAAACTGATTATCTGCTCTGTAATACGTGCTTCTAAGTAAAGCGTTGGTTTATACTCTTTATCCTCGATTGTAAACGTATCACCTATATTTGCATCAATAAAACCATCTACATCATAGCTAACTTGAGGAATACAGTTCTTTTTTAATTGTGCAAGTGCCTGGCCATAAAGTGTATTAACATTGCTTGTTTCATAACTCCACACCTTAGCGATATAACGATCATTTTCACTTGTTGTCAAGGTAGAAGGAAATCTATCCCTTGCCTGAGGTGCTAAAATTTCAATTGTTCCACTTGGTGAATAATATTCTAAATTACCATTTGAATCGTATTCTTTTTTATCAATACCGGCTAATGTTAACCCATCTGTCCCAGTTGGTCGAATTGCAGTATAAAGTTCTGTTATATCAGATATTTTAGAAATGCCTCTAATATTTATTCCATAACGGATAATTTCACTTCTACGATCAGTTCCCATTCCTTGAACATTTGTATCATGTTTTTTATAAACGTTTAAAACAATACCTCCTAATGAATAATCGCTGTTCAGTTCGGTTATAAACTCAATTTCAGCATCAAAAACATTTGCCAGCGAAAAAAGCCGAGCTAAAATAGTCTCAGTTCCTTCCCATTCATGAGTTATTCTTTTGTCACTTACCTCATTTATCCCAATTTCAAACACCTGATTTTCAAAGTTAAACGCTCTAATGTATTCATCAAAACTTAAAGCATTACTTGCTTTATAAGGCCCGGTTTCTTCATTAGATAATTCCAATGAAAGACCGTAAGCGGTAACTTTAGTATATTTTTCATTACGCTCATTATTTACAATATTGCAGTAATAACCTTTGTTTTTATATACAAAAGAAAGTTTATTACCAACAGTAAGGAACTTAGAATCATCGTGATTTGATAATGTTTTGAATGAGTATGTATAAGCTGATCCCGACAAATAGGTGTGCAGTTCATCTTTATAATAGTGCATTGCCTCATCAATTGTATTATCTAAAAAAATACATACGTTATCGTATGCATCTAATACAGCAATTCTGACATTGTCCATTATATCCACGCCTCTCTTACACGTACTTTCACTGTCGGTTTTGTTTTAGTCCATTCACTAACAACAAATTGAATTTTTGTTTCACCAGAATCAGCTTTAAAATATTGACTCCCCAATATTTCATCGTTTGGCCGATACATACCATTAACATAGAATTTTGAGCTTTCACCATCAATGACACATACATCATTTGGCTGATAACGATTAGGTATATCTTTCCATTTTTCAACATTCATTTTATCAAATACAAAATCATTTACGCCCATGTAGGTCATAAAACTTGAGCCACCACGATTACCATATTGTTTTATAGCAATTTGTATTTTTGCACATTCCATATTTTCTACTTCAGGAATAATATAAGACGGGTATCCGCCCCAGTAGTAAAAGGTTAGCCTATTACCCTCTTTTCTTAGATCGCAATGACCCCAGTCCCAATACCATGGATTTTGATTTCCAAGGTGACTTGTAGTATATGAGTAGGTGTGTAATACTTTCCCATTGGCCCATAATTCATAATTTCCTGTATTACCAGTTGTATCGGTTTTGTACCAACATACCCCAGCGATAAGTTTGTTGTCTTCGGTAAGCCAATTTATGCACATTTCACCCGTTTGTCCCATCAAACCAGCATAAAAAATAAGGTGGAAATATGAATAAAAATTTTTAGCACCTTTTCTTCCTTCAGAATCGCTGGGAAGTATAAGAGTACGTAATCCACCGTTAGAACTCGAGGAGATAGGACCGGAAACACCAAGAGTTAAAAAGGTCTGATTAAACCAAGTACTAGTACCCAGCGTTCCTTTTACACTATGCGAAGGATGCATATAATCAGTACCGTTAGTATCGTTTGGTAAATTTATAAAATCCCATAGTGTCCCCAGCCTTTCATTTTGTTCATAAGGCTCTTTATCAGCTTCATCAATTTTTCCAAACTGCATCGTTCCTTTATCACTCACAACACCAATAAAACCACTTTCAGCGTTGTGAGTTATTTCATAATCAATAGGAACAGAAACAGAACCATCATTAATCACTGTCACTTCAAGAACCCCATTATCATTTGGTTCAGCAATAAATTCTTTTAATACGTCTGAATATTTAAACGGATCGCTGCAATATATTTCAATATTTCCAGTTATACTATTTGATCCAGGACTAGGGATACTGTTTCCAATCTTTGTACCAATAAAATATTTATCTGGCTCATCATTAAAAATAATTTTAACCTGTTCATCTTTTAAAAGACGATTTAATTTATTAAATAAATCACGAAATTCGAGGCAAGTAGATGCAATTAATTGATATGTAACAGTAATAGTCCTTGATGGATACCGTTTACCTAAATAATTGGTTCCATCCAATAAATTGATCGTTTCATCTTGTACTTCACTTTCCATCAGCTCACGACCGCTTACATATAACGTCCGATACCCCGGTATTTCATTTTCAATAAAAACGCCGTTGTAGGACATTGCTTCAGCGGGAAGTATTGTTTTAGTATACATCTCATCAGTATCTACGAATTCATACATCTACTATTTCACCCCCTTGATCATATTTTTTAATTTTTCATTTTTTTCTATTTCCTCCTGCGTAAACGGCGCAGTTACACGAGCAACCTCTTTGCCGTCCATAATTACAGGTACATTAATAGTGTATTTAGTATTTTGATAATATTCGTAATCTTCTGAAAGATTACTATCAAAGTCACCTGCAAAAGCAATTTTAGGATTGTTTAAAACTGGTATTGAAAATAATTTATCTGCTGCTTTTTTTACAAAATTTTTCATTTCTACAATACCATTGCCCAATCCCTTACCCCAGAAATTACCTAGTTTAGTACTAACCCTTGAAGGTGAATGAATCTGCGCTTTAGCACGGATAGCCTTTTCCGCAGCACTTGCAAGTTGAGAAGCAACACTTCTTACATAGCCGAGTTGTGAGCTCATACCATTACCTAACCCTTGACCAATGTGAACACCTGCCCCGTAGGCTCCTGCCTGACCATTTTGGAACACTCCGATAGTTTGCATTGTTGTTAATGATGCTATTAATACCATTTTAGTAGCTCCAGTCTGAACACCACTAGAAATATTGTTTCCAATATTTTGCCCTGCGGTTTTAGCTTTACCCTCAGCATTACTAAAAGAACTAATAAGTGATTTAATTGCAGATTTTGCTAAACTTCCCAGTCCTTCAAGTGCACTGTTAACAAAACTAATTGATGACTTCATTGCTTTTAATGATTTTTCAGTAGTTTTTGCACTAGATGCAATTGATTTCATACTACCCAACACACCTAATAACCCTGCAGCTAAAGCAATCATACCGGCGGTTACAACCAATAAAGAAGCACCAAAAGCTACGAACCCAGCAGTTAATGAAATTGTTCCTGCCAGAGAGGCAACGCCACTTGCTGTAAACGCTAATACCCCGGCAGTTAAAACTAGCAAAGAAGCTCCAGCAGCGAGCGCCCCTGCTGATAAAGTTAATAATGCAGGTCCTAAAACAATTGCTCCTAGAGCACACAAATTAATTCCTGCTCCCAAAGCAACTGATGCAACAGCCAAAGCTAATACACCAACTGCTGCACCTAATGCACCAACTCCTACCGCAATTAAACCAGTAGCTAAAATTAAAGCACCTGCTCCAGCTACTACAGCACCTGCTCCAAAAGCAATCATACTCGCTCCTAATAAAGCTATATTTCCTGCTCCTAATAATCCGTATTCACAGACAGTAGGAAGTACACCAGCCACTAACGTTAAGGCAGTAGCTGCTAATAAAGCTCCTACTCCAACCAAAACAATAGCAGCACCAAAAGCTATAAACCCAACTGCTCCCGCTGTTAATGCTGGCCCTAATATAGCTGCTCCTGCCGCTAATAATGCAATAGTCGCTATCATTCCGACCATAACCCCAATTGCAAGTGGTCCAGCATTTGCCAAATTAATAGCACTAGCCGTTAAGATTGCAAATCCAGCTGAAACTAGAACTAATGCCGTTCCCATAGCTAACATTGCAAGTGAAATAGCGTTTAATTTTGCAGCTCCCGGCTTAATAGAATTCAACATCAAAGTCATACCAGCTCCCATAGCTGCCAAAGCAACCACAAGACCAGCCATCACACCAATTGCTAAAGGTCCTGCATTAGCTAACTGTATAGCGGAATAAGCTAATAATGCAAAACCTGCACTCACCATCAAAATACCCGCTCCCATCATCATAAAAGATTTAGCAGATGCTAGCATATTTTTTGCACTTTTTTTAGATGATTTACCGACTTTAGTTTGGCTACCTGCAATTCCATCTAATTTTTCAGTTAAACCTGATGATGCAGTCTGAGTAATTCCCATTAATTTATCACCAAATTTTTGTAATGCAGTAACAGCTGAACTAATTTTTTTATAGCCTTTCCATGCTAAAAAGAAACCTGCTACCCACGGTGTAGCTGCAACAATTATGTCACTATTATCTGCAATTATATTCCCAACAAATGCAATCACATCACCGGCTGAAGACATAATATCACTAAACGTTTTAATAACCGTTTCATTTGTTGCTATTGAGGCACCTACATCAACAATCACACCTCCAACATCAAATAGTGCTCCTGCTACCTTTCCAGCAGCTTTACTAAAAGCATCCCAATAGGGTTGAATTGTGGTTATTGCCCCCGAAATTGTATTAACTAAGCTGTCAGCGTTAAAACCATCTAATTTATCAACAAGACCAGAAATTGCATCAATCCCAATTTTTGAAACATAGTCGAATGCCGGAGCTAATTTAACTCCCAGAGTTTCAGTCAAACCATCCATTGCTTGGTCTACAGTTTTATATTCTGTAGCCAATTTTGTGAAAGCGTCATTTGTTCCAACTTTAGCAATGGCATTGAAAAAATCTTCGGTTTTAACAGTTCCATCCTGAACTTTACTAACTAATTTAGAAGTACTCATACCCATTTCTTTCGCTACCGCTGCAACTCCAGCCGGGGTTTGCTCAAGCATTAGTTTAAAATCCTGCCAAGCAACTTTCGGCTTAGCGGCCATTTGTGTAGCTTGTGTACTTAAAGTTTTCATTGCTTGCGTTGGGTTTTCAGCTGCCGCAGCAAGACCACCAAAACCTTTTACTAACTGTGTACAATTCTTTGTTCCAACTGCTGCCAGCTGACTGTAAGTAGTAGCCATATCACTAGCACTATAGATTGTTTGTGTTGCAAATTTTTGTAGTTCTTTTTTTGTAGAAATTATTTCATTAGAACTTTTTCCAAGCATTTCCATGTTACCATTAAAGGTTTTCCAAGCTGCACTTGAAGCTCCTAATTCACTTATAACACCCGAAATACCACTTGTGATACTTGAAAAAGCTTGTTGCCCAATTCCAGTAAGAATACCAAAACCAAGTCCACTTTTAATTTTACTGCCTAAGCTCGACAATTTGGAATCGGCTTTTTCCATTGTGGAAGTAAATCCTTTATCAGCAGCCGATAATATAGCTTTTACACTAAAACTCTCTGCCATTTTTCTCACCTCTTTTTCTCATGAATTCTTTAACTTTAGAAAATTTATCTTCTTTTTTTCCAAGAACTTTATTAAGTTCATATTCATAGTCAAAGAACTTCTTGAAAGTATCGAAAACTGGTCGAGTTTTATTTTTACCTGCTTTCTTTTTTGCTTTGACTTTAAAATTATTAAACGCTAGCAAATGAATGTGATAATTCAAATCAAGTTCCTTTAGCTCTACTGCTTTCATTAATAGTTCATATTCCGCAAAGGATAATAAATCAACTTGATCAAAATTCTTAAAATCTAAATATCTAAAACAATTTAATGCTATCTCTTTATAAGTTTCATTGAATGATCGAATATCTTCTAATGTTGTTCTTTTTCCCGTTTCTTCGCTTCTTCCACTCTCTCGAACAGTTTCTTGATCGCGACTTTCGATGCATTCGCACTCGATAAAAAATCAATTACAACCTCAAATAATTTTTCAACATCTGTCGTTTCGTTATCGATATATTCTTCAATTTGCTCACGAGTAACTCTAGGCGTCATGCCATCATTTAAATAATCTAGAGCATTAATCAATTCTTCAATTTCGCCATCTACTAAGCCAGCTACCAAATAAGTTAAACCAACTTGCTTTTCTACACCTAATTCATCTTTTTGCGTTACATTTTTATTTACTTTTCTTACAAATCCGATAGATGCTTTGAATTTATATACAATTCCATTAATTGTTAATTCCATATAATTTTTCCTCTTCTTTCTTCAATTTAAAAAGAGCGTATTTCTATGCTCCAGTTTTCTTTGTGTCAGCAAACACATAATTTGCCATTTCTTGTTGTTCTTGAGATACTGTGGCATAACCATCTACTCCACTGCCATTAATCCCAAATGTAAGAGAAACTTCAACCATATCTTCAGCATTAGAAGTTATTTCACACTCTGTAAGGTATCCTTGGAAATATTTTGCTTTAAATTTTCCAACATTATCTTCTGTGCCTTTTTCGGCTAAATTTACTTCCCAAATTTCAACAAGCTCATCATTATCTAAGGCTTTTTCTAACTCATCGATTAAAGTATCACCAACCGCTAAAATACTTGTAGCAGTAATTTCTACCTCAGCAACCCCGGGTGTACGAATTGATCCGTCCTTAGTTGCTGTGGAATCAGCATCCTTGCTCTTTGTACGACCGTTCTCAGTTGTAAAAGCAAGTGTTGCTCCATCTTTTGTAGTTGCACTACTTAAAATTCTATATAAATAAACAATTTTTTTACCTTGTACCGCTTCAGGCGCTGCACAAAGCTGTAAATCAAATCTTCTCATATGTTACATCCTCCTAATTAAATTTAAACTCTAAAGAAAGCACCCCGTGTAAAAGTGGAATGCTTGTTGATGTATCTGGCATAATGTCTTGACTAACATTTTTTAACGACCACGCAAAATTAGTTGTATGATTTAATTCTCTAGATACTTTCTTTATATCAAGAAGCATCTTTGAGACTGTCCCACGCTGCTTAGGATTATTGTGAAATACATGGATAATTTGATAGACATTCCCAAATACAGCACTTTTATTAGCATCATCAATTAATTGACTATTGCCAACATATATAAACGGGTAAGGGGTATTATCTGGTGGTAAAAAAGTATCATAGACATTGTCTGGATATAACTTTTTTAGTTCTACTAACAGATAACTAAACAGTTCTTGTTGTGGATCCATTTTTATACACCTCACTCAACTAGTTTTTTCATATCTTTTTTAAATATTTCTTTTTGTTCATTAAACGCAGGACCAACAAAGGGCTGAGCCTCCATTTTTCGGGTACCATATTCTAGATACGGGCTGTATTCAGTACCTGGTTCAACAATAGCAGTAAAACCGCTATCTTCTTTCGATAACTGTATACTCCTTTTAGTTGTACCAGTTTGATATCCCTTAACGAAATTAGCATTACGAGTCATTTTATTTGTTAACTCAGCTCCGTTAGTACTAACAACTCTTTTTACATCAGCCATCTTGATATTTTTCTTAAGTTTATTACTTAATTTTTCTAAACCCTCTAAATAAAAAACTTTAGCCATTAAGTCACCTCCGAAAGCACAAAAATATGTTTTGTTCTAAGCTTTCTACTATAGTCAACTTTGTATTGTTTCTTATCAATGCGAATAAAATTAAATGCTTCATTCCAATGATTTTGAATATGAATAGTTAAACTCCCTTGCTTAATAGTTCCATAAATTAATTGCATTGTTTTAGTACTGGTATCCATCACACTGGCCATTAATTCTTTTTCGACGATAGTATCATCTCCATAATTACCTGTATTTTGATCATACTGGCCACTTTTAACGGTTTGAAAATAAACAGGAGTGTCATATCTCATAAAAAACGTACCCTTCCTTTTTTTAGATCACTCTGATTATTTAACCATGACCTGATATCTTTATCATAACTATCAAAATCATCGTCGTTGAAAGACATACTTTCACCCTCGACCGAATGAGAAGATACACCCTCGCTACCAATACGATTAAATCTAATTACCGATACTTCAACAACAATATATTCAAGTTCTTCAGGAACTTCTTTAACACTTAACAAATTTCCTAAACGTTTTTGAGTAAGCTCAATAATCACGTTTAGTTTATCGTCAATATTTTTGGGGTTACCTAGTAATTCTTTGACATTTTCAAGTATTGTCATAGGCAACACCATTATTTCTTTGAAGCTGAGTTTTTAGGTTCGGATTTTTTTGTTTCGTCCTTTTTTTGCTTTTCGGGTTCAACTGCTTCATTTTCGGATTGAGCTTGATTACTTTTATCTTCAATAAATGTAATTAACGGCGTACTTTGTTTATTACTGGCAGTGGCCAGTTCAATAATACGTTCTCTAGATACTGTCAATCCATCACGAGGGAATGTATCCCCCGCATTGTATGGATGTTCATTATCTTGTAAATCAGTAAAATATTTAATAACTTTATACATTTTATTTTCCTCCCTAATTATGCTCCAGCTGATACTTCAGATGCTTGAATAGAACTTACAATTACTCCATCCAAGAATTCAGGGAAAAAGATGACACCGCTAAACAATAAAGTTTCAAATGTTGCTGTTTTTCCATCAATATTATGTGTCATACCAATAAGCCCAGTAGCATCACTTGTTAAGTTGAATGTTTGAGCCACGTCACCGCTGTTTGCAGGAACATAAGCACCATTAATATTTTCTTTAGCCGAAGCAATAACTTTTCCTTTTTCTAACTCAGGTGAAACAATCACTGTTCCTAAACCTAAGAAATTTTCAATATAAGACATACCAAAAGCAGTTTGCAATGTAATTTGAGCATTTCCCAAATAATCAGCTAAATCTTCACTTGATACAAAATAAATAGGTGTTACAGTCATATCAACATAGAACTTTTGTAACGCTCCCCATGCAGCACTTAATGCTGATTGTAAATTTGTTCCTTTTGCTGTACCAGTTCCAGTCTTAATTAAAGTGTAAAATGATTTTTTGATTGAAGTTTGGACACCAGAAATTAATTTTTCATCTGTTTGATTTACTGCTAATGAACGTCCTGAACGTTGAATAGCTTCTGCTGATGTACTTTTTCTATATTTATTTAACTTTAATTCAACAGTTCTAGCTAATTTTCTATTAATTTCAGTTAAAGGAATAGTTTCGCCCTCTCCAACCTGATCAGGTGTATTTACTTGTTCCATTTTATAAATTTTAATATTTGTTCCAGCGCTCATTGGAATCATTTCAGTAACTCCTAATAAACGTTGCAGTTCATTAATATTTTTGTTTAAACAGCTTGTGTAATCAATCGAAATAGCTGGTTCTAAATCTGTACCAACAGTCAAATTTGTTTCTGCTGCATGTAATTGTAAATTAAACTTATTTTTGTTTTTCATTGTTTATCTCTCCTTTTTATTGGAATAATTCCATGTTTTCACTAATTAATTTTTGTCTTTCAGCTGTGTTTTCAACTTTAAAAATCTCTTCTTTGGTCATTTTCGTCTTAGAACCCTTTTTAGGTGGTTCGTGACGTAATTTAGCTGCAACTTCCTTTTGAACTGCTACTTTAAAAATCTTTGCAAAGTTTTCAACATTAGCTTTAGTTGTATCAGCATCTTCTGATACTAGATTAGCTAAAAGTTCGTCATTAACACTAATTTCTTCATCTGCTAAAATTGACCGGGCTACCTTAGACATTTCACCTAATGTAGCCTGCTTCTCATACTTCGCAATTTTTTCTTGCAGTTGTTTGAATTCAAGATCCTTTTTTTCTTGATCAGTCATATTTTTTAATTTTTGAGCCTCTTTGAATTTTGCTTCTTCTTTTTGACGTTTCTTTTCCCATTCAGCAAATTTTTTAGAAATAAGTTTATCTACATCTTCATCACTGTATTTTTTGTCACTAGGATTTTCACCTTCACCATCTTTAAGTGAGGTGTTTGGTTCGTTGTCCGGATCCTCACCATCTTCTCCATTGTCACTATCTTCAGCAAAAAGCTGTAAATCGAACTTATTTTTTAATAATGGTAATTTTAATAATTTTTCTAAATCTTTCATTTTCTTTTCCTCCGTAATTTAAAGTTTTCACGCCTAACCTATCCGTAGTTTTTTTATTGGTTTCCACGCCTCCAACAATCCGTAAAGTTTAATGTCATTCACGCCTGGACGTATAAAAAGCGTTCATACAAATGAACGCTAATTAATATATTTAATTTTTAGATATTTCAACATAATCACTATATACGTTAGCAATCTCTCTACATCCTATAAAAAAAGAATCAACCAGCAATTGACTCTTTGATGTAGGTTTGTATATTGCTATTAAAGAATTTCCGCTTTTTAAACAAACATTTACATTATCTTGTGTTAACTCCTCTAAAGAATAACAAAGCGTCTGTAATAAACTAGAAATTGCCGCGCAAACGATATCCTGCCCAACAGTATTGTAATTTGCATGACCAACACAAGAAACCGCAATATGATCACATGATTTCTTAACATCTATTTTAATCATAAATTTTACCTTGATAGCAAATGGTAAAAAATAATAAAATAAACAATTAAGTTTGAAATTATAATCGAATTTACTGTTTTCTTAAGCTCTCTAATTTCATTTCTTGATAATTCTAAATCAATTACATCAATCTGTGTATTTGCTTTTATACTCATTTTAAATCATCCTCTCTCTAAAAAAATAGCATTATAGCAATTAGCAAAATAAAATTAATTACAATTACACAACATAACCAATACGATAATTTTTTCAAGCTATCTTTAAGTATCATCATCTCTAACTTATTTGTCTTGTTTTCTTTTCGAAGATATTCAATATCCTCTTTTAAATAGTTGATTCCGGTATCTATATGTTCAACACAACCATTGAATTCTTTAATATGTGTATCGAGTTTTTCTTTAATTTCATCTATTTCTAAACTATTAATGTCTATTTTACTAACAACACCAGTTACACCGCTTTCTATTCGCGCCACACTTATACCTCCATTTTTAAAAATAAAAAAGCCGATTAATTATCGACTTATAATTGCAATACTAAAAAATACCTTTAAACGCTTCCCTATCTTTCTTCTATTCCCAATTTTTTAGCAATCTTTTTAACCATATCTTTTGATATTAATTCAAGGCCTTCAGCATTGTCTTGACCAACATCAGATAATCTAGCTAAAAACTTATCATGATCTGATAAATCTTTATATCTTACATTTTGTTCTTTTCTAGGCAGCTTCTTAAATTCTTCAAAAGTTATTTGCTTTTTCATACTTCCTCCAACTCGATATATATTACATTATTTTTAATGTAGCGTCTTAACACTTTAAATTTACTATTACGCTTATATAATACCTCGTCTTCCTCATGATTAAAAGCAGAAATATTAATACCATTTTTAGAATTTAAAATAATTAACTGCACCTGAGCATCAGGATTATAGATACTGCCTTTTGTTGTAGATAAATACTGTTTAGCAGTTACAATTTCATCTACCTCATATTCCTCAATAAAATCGTTTATAGATTGTTGATCATAAAAGAACACTGATCGTGTCAAAGTTCCATTATAGGTATGTATTTTAGACAATGCATCATCTAAATTCTTCACAATTTCCTTTTGCTCATTAGTTAAAGGATAATTGTTTCTTAAAGCATCATTAATCAAATAACTTATAGATGAAACGTAAGATTTGATTGCGTGCTTATTTTCTGTAGTTAAGCTTTTCCACTCTGCAGTAGTACCACCTTTTTCTAGATAATTTAACCATTCATCATAATCTTTTCTATCGACAGATGGTGCAGTCGAGCAATGACACCTTGGATGCATTGGAGGAGCATTTAGCCCAGGCATCATATCCTTGATTTTAAAATGTTTGCCGTCTAACGCTTTACAAACATCACATACATCACTACCTCCACAAGCAATATACTCATATTCTTCTAAACCATTTTCAATATACGACTTTTTTTGTGCCTCTACTTGAACTCTTGCTAACTCAGTCTGCATTAATCGTTCAGCATCCGACTGTTTTACGTTAAAACGCTTTCTAAGCTCAGTTGCAAGTGTTTTTGGATTCTTGCCTTGAATAAGACCAATTTGTAATAATTTATTTAAATCATTTTTTAACAGATCCTGATGCATCCAGATACGATCGCTAAAAGTAGCATTGTGAAACGACGCATTAACGATTGAATTAGCCAATTTAGTGTTATTTTGTACTGTTTTGCCTAAAATACCTGATTGTCGCTTGAATTCATCTATAGAGCGTTTTTTTAACGCTTTATAAAACAGCTGATAAATCTTACTGTGACCTTTGGCAAGTTCAAGACCTAAATCAGCTTTTAACAGCTCCAATCTATTTACTTTCATTGTCAAGTTATAGATTTTCATTGCGTCATTAGCTTCTTTGGTGAAATCTTTTGTTTTTACATATTTAGCAGCTTTGCGCGCATATTCTTCTATATCTAACTTAGAAGCTCTTTTCTTAGCCTCAGCCATGGTTATACCATTTTCACTAGCATATTTAGCATAGAAATTATTAATGGACCTCTTGCACTCATCCATCATGTCTTTGTAAATTTTATTTAATTCCTGATTATATTTCTTTTCTTCAGTGATATTGTGCTTATGTTGCTCATTTTCCCGATTGCGCCAGTAATCTTTACTATTCATTGTCTTCTACCGTTTTATCAAACATTGTTTTAGCAACGATATCATTTTCAGCATCCTGTTCTTCATTTTTTAAACGGTCGATTTCACTTTGAACATCGTCAACGATCGAAAGAACTTTTAATTGTGTTTCCTTTGAGATTATACCTTCAAGCGAACTTGCAACTTGCGCCTCATCGGTGATATTGGCAGGAATATTAAAAGTGAATTTGTATTCAAGACCAACCCAGGCATCACTTTTTACTTTAGAAAGCGGATGTGAAAAAAGGAGTTTGTAACGCCTGTTCATTCCACTTGTAAATTTACGTTCCTTAGCCTTTGCTAGATTCGTCATTGATAGAAGTTTGTATTTTAATGCTATTCCGGAACTTGTACCGAAATTTTCATCACTAATATTCGCAACCATAGAAATCTGAAATATCAATCTTTCAAGACGTTCAATTAAGTTTTCCTGTGTTCCATCTGAATTTGGTTTATCCATAAATTCAACAACCATATTAACTTGTGGATCACCTTCAAAATTAACGATACGGTTATCACGTATCTGTTTAACACCATTTGTATCAAGTTTAGCACCTAGAACTTTTAAATAGGCATCTGCAAAATAATCAACATCATTAGCTTTTTCACTTATAGCCTTGTTATAGGCGTTGATCATCGGCATAGCTGACTCAAAAATACCGGTGCGTTCAGCATTCTCAACATACTCAGTTACCGGCACACCATCAAAACCATGAAGATGTTCATCGTCATCGAAAACATACGATCCGTTTTGATGAAAATATTGAATAACTGTATCATCAGACCATGACCCACGTTCAACATTTTTATAATCTTTATAGTATCTTATGAAAAATAAAGGCCTTTCAATAATACTGTCATCATAAATAATAAATGCCTCTAGCGGAGAAAGATATGTAATACACTGTTGCATATTATCATCGAGATAATACATTTCGTAGCCGTGTCCATAAATTGAACAAATCTTTGATAGTTCAGCATTGTTATCATCTTGATCATTATAAGAATCTAGAAAAGCAATATAATCATTTGTACCCTTATCTTTACTATTTATTTTTATTGGGTTTCCAATAAAAAAACCGTTGAATGTATCAACGATATATTTGGCGAAGTTTACAGATATGCGATTGTCAGGTTTCCATTTTTCTTTGTCTGGCTGATTGTATATGTCATAATTATTTTCATAAGCATCATGCAGTTTTTGATAATGACCATTTACAAGCATCTTATGTTTACTAATATATTCGGCTAATAAATCAGGTGTCATAACCGTATCTTTTGGCAATCTAAAAATTTCCATTAAATTCCCCCTTTCAAATCAGTGTTTAATTTATTTTTATTAATTAAAATTGTGTTAACAAAATATCTTATTGCATCCATACAGTGATCATTTTCTTTTATCGGTGCATCAATTCCTCTGCTAGTTGCTTTTGAATCCCATACATAAATAGAGAACTCTTTTAACGCCATTTTGCAAGTATCAAGGAAACCAATTCTTCCTAGATTAAGCATTGTTCCGACTGAACGAATACCATTTGAGACATCATTTCTAGCACGTTTGACGCTCAATCCTCTGCTTTTCAACTCAGTTATAAACGATGCTGCACTTGGATCGACTATAATATATTCAATATTCAAGCTACCAATAAATTCAATTAAATCATCAGCGTACTGGCTATCAGTTTTTTGTTTTCTTTCTTCACGACCAGAATAATAATATTCTTTTGTTGCATACCACGTTTCATTAACCCCTTTTTCCCAAAGTAAAAAGACCATGGGATTCTGGGTTCCATAGTCACAACTAATATATTTTTTTTCGTTTTCATCAATTTTAGGACGTTTATTGACAATATGCTTGTCTCTATTAAACATGTCATAAATAACACCTTCAGCGACAGCCCATAAACCACGGATATATCTATCATAGAAAACTCCATTATACGCTGAAGCGTATCTTCTTTTGACTTCTTTATTTAAAGACAAATTGTCGTCCATTGTAAAATGAACATACAATATATTTTTTACAGTTTCTTTTTTACGTTCTAATTCTTTTATTTGTTCTGCATTTAAATAACCAATTGATTTGTCTATCCAATTAACTTTAAACCAGTGAAACGGACCTTGCGGGTTACAGTTAAACCACCATTTAGATCCTTTAACACTACAACGTGCAGTTGCTTGATTAACAAAGCTTTCGGGCATTAATGCAACTTCATCAAAAAACATTCCTGCCAATGTGATACCTTGAATTAAATCTTGTGATCGTTCATCCTTACCACCAAAAATGTAAAAATAGTTTTCGATATTCTTCTTTCTAACGATAACAAGATTATCGGCACGGTGATCATTTACTTTGTATCCTCTAGCTTTAAGCATAAGTTTAAGCCAAAATAAAACATTACGTCTAAAAGATCCTATTGTTTTACCTGCCATTCCAAAGTTTTGACCACTAAAAGTAGTCATTGCCCATAAAACATATGACAAGGACATTACAATGGTTTTTCCTGAACGGATAGCACCATCTGCAATAATTCCATCATTATCTTTTACCGGACTATCCTTAGTCCACCAGTTTAAAATCATACGTTGCTTTTTACTAAATGGTTTAAATTTAAAAATGACCTGCTTTATTTTAGCCATTCTGTTGACCCTCGTTCCAATCAGAAATTGCAGTACCCGATAAAGCTTCGATAAATCCATCATCTGCATCTTCAATTTCTTCATCATTGCCACCAGTAATATTCTGGGTCTGTGCTTTAATCAAATCAATCTTGGCTCTTTGTTCTTCAGTAACAAGGTTCATGTGCCTGCCTAGCCAGTCCAAGGCCTTCATACGATCACTCAGTTTTATGCTAGCGCCATCGCGTCCCTGTTTGACTTCACTGAGAATAGTCCCGTCAGCAAAAGCACTGTCTTTGAGTTTCACGACATTTATCTCTTTTTTTAGTTCAACTGTTTCACCTGTCAGCTCATCTTTTACAGTAACAGGTCCAAACGGTCCCATAACAGGTACTAACTCTCGACCATACTCTAGATAATCATTTAGATCTGCAAATGCAATATCGATATATTTTTGTACAATGTCCTGCGGATCAAGAAGTGCATCTGCGTACATTTCTGCTTTTAGCCTTTTAATTTCTTCCTGGACCTCAGGCAGTTTATACCAACGACTAGCCATGACAGCTGCACTGCCGTATGTAACTTTCGGTTTGACTTTTTGGTATGCCTTTACATGGTTGTGATATTTTAAGCAGTAAATACAAAAGAGCTGTTTATCTTCATCCAGCTCTCCATAATCATCAGCTATATTTTTAGCAATTTCTCTTGCGACCTTTTTGGTTGCAACCTTTGCTTTTTTTGGTTGCAACTTTTTATCTTTCCAGTATCGGCTTTTCCATGACTTGACCGCACTAACTGACACATCATATTTAGCCGCTATGTCTTTGTACTTCATACCCGATATATAATCATCGTAAGCTAACTCGTATTTCTCTTTCAAGTCATATCACCACCTCCGTTTTGAGTATAATAAAAGGCGCTATTCAAGTGCCCCTTTCATGACTAAGTCTATTATTTTCTTCTCTAATCTCGCATTATTTCTTTCTTCTGCTTTTTGTATCTTATTACTAAGTATATTGCTATGATAATCTCTATTATCAAAGAAAAAGCAAAAATATAAATAAATTGCTTTGTGGTAAGATTTTTAAAAAATATATTAATCATTTCTAATAAAAATCCTACAGTCATCAAACTTATCCCATGCCTTGCTTGATATACTTGATCTAAGGTAGGCATAGGAAGATCTTTTAAATAGCCTATTGTGTTTGTTTTTAAAACATCCTTAATTGACATCTTTATTATGCTTAGTACTGAAATAACTGTACCTAATAAACCGTATATACTACATATTATACTCAACCAATCATTTCCAGTCATTTTATACCACCTCCAGAATTTTATTATATCAAATTATTTAATATAAAACACCACCAACTCCAGGAAAGGACCCTGGTAAGCTGCTACTTGCTATATCCTGCCATAATAAAAGGCACTGCGCGAGTGCCTTCAAATAAAAAACTACATTAAATTACTTTTTTAATTCGACGATGCAATTTCTTGCAAGGTGTTTTGCTTGTCCGTCAGTTAAAGTAAAATTCTTATTACTACGATCTTTAGAAAGTTCAGAATGATATGGATTATCAGCTAAAGGTATATGTTTATATTCTATCCTCCTGTTATCGCAATTCTCAACGCTAACAGATACAATCCATCCCTCTTTTGTGTCAGAAATGAAATTTATAGCTGCTTCATTTGTTCTATTGTCCTGTTTATCTACAGATAACCCAGATTCTTTATTAGAATCCTTAAATACTGCGCTTGTAATAGTGCCATCTTCTTTTACAAACATATTCATAGGTCTAACTGCACGATATAATTTTTCTTTAGGATGAAATATGCAACTATCCATAAAAACTATTCACCTCATTATTTATTACAGCTATATCAATATCAAAATAATCTTCATTTTCATATTCATTACCATCTGCATCTATTTTAAAAATCTTCATTTTCATATCTGGAGTAATTTCAATTTCAAGATATTTACCGTTTTTTTCTTCATATTCTAATTGAATATTTCCCCTATAATTAGGAAAAATTTCCGGTTGGAATTTTAAAACATATAATAAATTACCAATATCTTTTGTAAACTTTTCTGTGAAAGAAATTGAATCCTCATTTAAAGTTAATTTTGATATCATTGTAAGTTTATTTAAATTTCTAGTCAGTAAAATATCCATAGTCAATTCTCCCTTGCCTACCGAAGCAGTCAACATTTTGTTTTTTTGTAAACAACCACTATTATAATACACGGCATTCTCCGCATAATGTGTCGGATTATAAGTATTTGTTTCAACTGGAAGAACTGTTGTGCCTGTAGAAGAGTACATAAAAACACTTAGTAGCAACGCACAACCAGCACTGCTAACACTCATTTCTTATCACAACCTCATCTTTATTTTTTACTACTTCAATGGCATACTCACCGACTTTGTTTCCGTTATGATATATAAGCGTTTTATAAGTACCTTCTTTATTTAAAATTATATTTCTAAATCCAATGTTGATTTGTATTCCTAAAGGATTATTTGAAACCTTAACTTTATCAGGAAAATCTGGAATGGTTAAATCATTATCTGCAATTATATTTTCATCAGAATCAATAAATTCCACTCTAAATTTATTATCCCCTGTCTTACCTAGATCATATACGCCAAACGAAACAGAAAAAGAATAATTAGCAGGTATATTTATGGGCATCAACATTTGTAAAGGACCGGCAATCAAAGGATTACCAATGTTATCGTTTATAACATCATTACAATATGTAAAAGAAACTATCTTCATTTTTATATTCCCCCTTATCAACAATATAATAACATATAATAAGAAAAAATACTATCGCCAAGAAACAAATAACGATTTACCTCCACATAAAGCGACACCACGAATATTAATGAAAGGAGGCATTAAATGAATGGCGTATCAGCACCAGGTGATGCCGCTTTATCTGGAAACAAAAAAAGCTCTGGGAGATTGAGCTTTTTTCATATTTGTATAATCAAGGGGAAGTATAAGAAACACGAATCAACCAAAAAGAAATTAATCATCTGTGTGTCTTAACCAAAAGACCACATTACCATAATACCACATATTTCACTGCCATACCATGACACGGACTGACAACTTTATTAAATTTCAAGATTATTTATAGCATTTCGACGATAGCGATACACATTACGCGCTGAAAAACCCATTTTTTTAGCGATTTCGTCATACTGCATCAAGTGAATATATGCATATTTCAACACCAGACGCTCCTGGATGTTTTTCAAAGTATCGATCGTATGCTCTATCTTTTCCATTTCATTAAATATTGCTTCTTTTTTTGCATATAGTTGTTCAATTGATTGTCTTGTTCCTAAAGCTGGACCATAGCTTATAGCTTTTATCCCCATTATTTGTCCATCAACATATGTAAGCTGATCTAACTTATCCCTATAGGATTTTAAATACTGTACCTTTTCGTTGTAGTCCATTCATTCTCCTCCTACAGCATTTCTTTAAGTTTAACTTCCAGCTTACGTATATACAATACGACTGTGTCCTTAGCACTTTTGCATCCTTCAAGCGAATCAAGCTGCTGGTAACGATCCAACAGCTCCTTCATGAGTTCTTGTTTAGTCATTTCTAAATCCTCCTTATTTTGTAACAGTATCTGTTAGAAGATTAACTACCTTTAATACACTCTCAAGTGTACTGCTGTACTCTTTTTCATTTTCACGATCAGCTCTTAACATCTTATTTTCACAGATTAAATCATCAAGACGTTTTTTTAACTCAATACATTCGTGCTCATAGTTATGCGCCGGTTTTCTAGATTCAGCTTCACCAAGCTTATTAATCTCACTATACACAGCATCAATAGCTTTATCCCAACCTTTATTGTACTCGTCGGATGCATCAGTACCGCCAAGCCCGGCAACAATTTTTAAAATTTCACTTAATTCTACTTTCATTTATTTAGCTCCTTCAGCGGACACCAGCGGGGAGTTCTATAACCACACTGATACCTGGCACATTCTTTTACTAACCTGGGCCCTAAAATATTATCTGGATGATAACAGTAATACCCGCTTTTTTCTGTTTTTGAATCTTTATAATTTAAATGGCTGCAATGACAGCATTTTTTATTCATCCTGACTTCCTCCTCGGCTTATACGTACAATCTTAACTTTTATTAACGTGTTACTATTCTCCTTCTCTCATCCAGCGCAATCGAAACATAGGTTTCTGAATCTTTCTATTGCAGTAGTCACTGACGGTCTGCCGGCTGATATGCAAGTCATTAGCTGCTTCCCTGGTGCCTTTGTAAATGCGATTGTTATCATAATAGTAAATCAACCTACGAATACTTGTTCGACCACCGTAAAGCTCACCTAATTCATTTCTTGTAACAATTTTAAGATTCACTAAAGCATTATCACCATAGCACTTATTTCTATGAGTAACTGCATGACCATCAGGCACGAGACCGTTAAATGCTTCCCATACAACATAACTCACTTTAGTTTCCTTACAATGTATTTTTATAAGCATATAACATGAACCGCTTCTGTTCTTTTTCACCCAAGAATTTAATAATCGCTCTTTCCCATTCTTGTAGATTCTTTTAACACGTCCATACGTAGAAGCAAAATATGGTGTGTCGCGATACTGTTTCCATATCTCGCCTTTCAGATCTTCAATCATTTCCTATTTCCTCCTCGGTTAATTATGTTTCCTTGATCTTTATTCCGTAACGCTCAGCTAGTAATCTTTTCTTCAAACGATATACCGGTGTCTTAACCCCTTTGACATCTTCAACAATTTCTACATCATTTTCAACATAAACAAAATCAGCAATATATTTTATTTCACGACCATAACAGCTCTTATCAACAAGTACAAATGGAACCTGGAGCTGGAGATTTTCGATAAGCCCAGCTCTTTCCATCTGTTTTAGTTGAATATACCGTTTAGCCTCTTTTTTGCTGTCAAACTTGACATCATCAAGAACAGTTTTAACCGCATGATATTTGCTTCGTTTAATTTTTTTCTGCTCATGTTGTTCAGGTTGAGGACTATATTTCCGTCCATTTGGGTAATCAACCATTAAAATTGGATATCCTCCTCCATGATGTTATAGGTGTTAAAATCATCTGGATAATTTGGACCAATATTATTTCTTGATTGTTCATTGCTGACCATCTGCTGAACCTTTTGCTGATTCATAGGTGTTTGACCCTGTTGCCTTGTATCCAGGAACTGCACACTGTCACAAAGAACTTCTACCATGAACACTTTTTGACCTTGAGCATTGTCATAGTTACGTGTCTGGATTCTACCCTCAACACCGACTAAGCTTCCCTTAGAACAATATCTTTCAACATTTTCAGCAGGTTTGCGCCATACAACACAATTAATAAAATCTGCTTGTCGTTGACCGTCTCCGCTTGTAAAATTACGATTTACCGCTAAAGTAAACGAGGTAACCGCGTCGCCTTGTTGAGTTCTTCTAAGTTCAGGATTTCTAGTCATTCGTCCTACAAGAACTACTCGATTAATCATCTTCAGTTACCTCCTTGCGTGATAGAATAACGCATATTCTTGTTTCAGTAGTTGGAATGAAGCCAACCACTTCATAATCACCATCCAACTGTAAAACTGTGTTTTTGTCTTTATGTTTTACAATAAGAGCATTTTCTTTATTCGCCATTATTTTCCTCCTATTCAAACTCTGCTAAAAATTCATCCAGTTCATCAAGATCAACTTCTTCATCAAAAACTGGTGTGTTAGTATCTTCCACTTCAGGCAGATACGAGTATTTGAGATTTTTATTCATGGCACTTTTGAAATATGCCATACGGTTATCAATCTGCTTGTCCTTCATCAGTCCAAGAACGTAATCAGCTTTAACACTCACATCAACGGCATCATACTCAGCAAGATATTCACGAATGATTTCATCAAAGATTTCTGTTTCGTTTTCAGCAATAAGATTTTTAAATAAAAGTCTTTCGGTCAGGTAATGAATTTTTAATTCAGGCACGCAAGTGCTTTTATCTTTTATCTTATATCTTTTATCTTCTATTGTTATATCTTTCTTTAGTTGTTGCCCTTTGTTTGCCTTTTGTTTGCCCTCAGCTTGCCCCTCGTTTGCCATTGTATCTATCAATTCGTTTGCCTTTTTGTTTGTGGTGATTTGATAAACGTCATATTTTACAACGGTTATAAGGGAATATTGGTTTGTCGTTTTGACTGCTAAATCGTTTGACTGTTTTAAATGATTTATTGCTGTTCTAATTTTCTTTTCTGAAAGCTTTAAATCAGACGATAATCGTGCAATTGATGTTATAAAACTGCCTCTGGGGATCACTGTGCCTTTCCACTTTTTATCTTTCCAGTTTGCCATTAAAAGACAGTGGATAAAGACATCTTTAGTATTCTGATCAGTGTACCATTCCCATGATGTAAAACTGCGAAACAGTTTAATAAATGTATCATTATCCACTAATAGAACTCTTTCTATAAAGCATTAAGGAAAAAGTAGAAAACTACTTTTCCTTTGGCTTGATTTCAATGCAAACTGGCTGTGTCGGTTCTGCTACATCACCTGATAAATCCAGCTGTCCTGCAACTACTCCTGTAAACTCCTGAAGTCTGAATCCAGTAACTTCGCCAGTATCCTTATCATACTGAACCTGATTAAACAAATGAATTTCTTCACTTTTTTTAGGACTTAATTTAGAAGTAATAACCGGCTTAACACTCATTTCCTTTTTATCATTTTTAGGTATGAAAGTAAGTTTAACTGTTAATGTTCGTGCCTTATCATCAGTTCCTTCGTCAAACATATTAACCATTACTTTTTTTAATTCTTCATCAATAAGCTTAACAATAGAACCGTTATTTATATCTAAAATACTTCGTGTATATTTTGCTTCCATTTTCATATCCCCCTAAAATGCCAGTACAACATCTTTGCCAATAAGTTCTTTTGGCAGTTCCGCAGTAAGATACTGTTTGATAAGTTTTTGTACTTCTTTTTCAAAGTAGCCTCTATCTGCAACGAATAGTGCAACACGGCCATGCTGATCAACTCGAAGATTAAATTTACGTTCCACCTGAATAAGTTCAGGATAGGTAGCAACCGGTGTAAGCGTAACGATTGGGTTAATAGTCACCTTGCCTGCACCGCCGGCAAATGCATCACTCTCAACTACCAGGTTAACACCAATGCCATTGTCGACCTGTTTAACAGTTTTTGAATTGTACAGATTGCTTACAGTGGAGATTAATTTATCCGTATTGTCTGTAGGGACATAGCATGTATTTAAGTTGATGATCATTTCTTCAGGTGATATCCATTCATTTAAAATAAGTCTGGGTACAATAGGTTTACAGTGAATAAGTATCTGACGTTCATATGTATCATCTACGCTACTGAGTACTTTGATCTCATTACCATCCGCTTGAATAATCAGCGGCAGCTGAATGTTTAAATTCTTTGCTTCAACATCGATGTATGACTTGATAATTTCAACAAGTCCGCTTAATGAACGCGTATCGATACTTTCAATACCTGGTGTTGTAACCCTTCTTAAACTACCTCCGAATTTCGTATGAAGCATACCTTTAATTTCTGCCTGCTCTAATTGAGCGTTTTCTTTCGCATTTGCTAATTCAACTACTTTTTCAATTGCTTGTCTAATCATTTTTAATTTCCTCTTCTTCCTTTTTATTTGTTATTCTTGGGGTATAAAATTCATCCCGTTCTTCATGTCCCATACGGTAACGCCATAGCGGGCACTCTACAGCAGGACATTCTCTTACTTCGTTTGATTGGAAACCGCAGCAGTCAAGACACTTGTATCTTATTGCCTTGGCTCTGCTAACTCTCTTCCCGGCTGAGTCCTTAACCATTTTTTCAAACATGTTTCCATCCATAACATCACTCCTTTGGCTTTTTCAACGCTTATAGACACATCCTTTATAACAAACTGTACAAATGGGTAATCTTATAACTGAATACTAAAACGTTTCTATACACGTCGCATATGCACCTTTTTGTTAAAATACTCTTACTATCTTGCCGGTGGCCTTTTGGACCTCTGACTTCATAAATTCTTCATCTGCATTAGCATCGCTAAGATGCAACAGCATTATTTCCTTAGTTCTGTACAGTTCGCACGATTTAAGAAAATCAATACATGTATTAAGATTCATATGACTTCTCATAAGCCGTTTAATATGAGTATCAACAAAAGGATTTCTGTTTGGATTGTTAAGCTGATGTTCCAACCTTTCACTGATATAATTACATTCAATCATGATGTAATCTAAATTCTTAAACGAATAATCGCAATAGTATGAATCTGTAATAAATAATAAATTCTCATTTGTTTCATTTGAATGGATCAAAAAACCAGTTGGTTCCTTAGCATCGTGATGAACTTTAAACGCCCTGATGCTGAACGTTTTTACAGTTGTTTCGGCGGTGATATTAGTATCTAAAGCAAATGTGCCTCTTTGTCCGTATATACCGATTCCCTCTAAAGTACCTTTTGATGCAAATATCCTGATACCTCGAAGCAGCAAATCCTTATAACATTTGGCATGATCATTGTGCTCATGGCTGATAAGACATCCAGCCAGTCCGCTAAGTTTGTAATTCGTAGCTTTCTTGATCATGTCCAGCTTTACACCGCACTCCACCAGCAGAGTGGAAACGCCATCATTTATTAGATAGGCGTTCCCTTTTGACCCGCTGGCAATACATGTTATCTTCATTAGAACGGATCCATAGAAGTTTGAGCAGCTTTTTCACTAGCCTGTGCGGTTGCCGGCTCCGGTTCTTTTTGTGGTTTTGGTGCATTCAATTCCGGTGCAGCATCATTTTCAATAAAATCAGCATCGATAAATTCTTTGTTAGCATTTGTATTGATTTCTGACTGTACTTCATCTTTAGCAATTACCATTTCACTGTAATCTTTTAACAGTTCATCGGGAATAACATTAAATTTTGCAAGTTCCTGATAAAGCTCATGAACAACTGTTTTCAATACCATCTTTTTGAAATCCGACTGCCATACCATTGCCGTTTTAGCTGCTTTCATAGCTCTATCAATTCTATCTTTATCAATGATAATCGCTGTTTGACTGCCATCATTATGATAAGCAACTGCATATGCACCTTTTACTTTATCTTTATTTTTAAAATCAATGTTACGATTTAAAATATCTGGAATCTTGTGATCAATGATTTCATAATCACCAGTTTTAAAATCTCTTTTTTGAACAAGTTCTTCACCTTCAAGAACTACATCCTTAATAATGTTTTTAACACCTTGATTCTTCTTACAAAATTTAGATAAAAGTTTTTCTTCGCCCTGATATTGAATTTTAATATTGATATCTTTTTTTCCAGCTTTGGTATTATTTCTAATATCCAGCCAGATTTCTTTATCATTCAAAGATAATCCCAGGCGTGCAAATCTTTTTACCTGTCCAGGGAAATTACACCCAATGAAGTTAATTTCATTGGGATTTATTCCTTCCTCCATCATCTTTTTATACGTATTTAAGATAATATCATTTGCAAAAGTTTTATCCCGAGGACTTAACTGTGTACCTGATGAAGCAGCTACTCCATCAACTTTAGACATCATATACCCCTTAAAATCCGTGTTAGCTTTAGCAACTGCATTAGCTGCTGCCGTATCTTTCTTTTCACTCATTTCCTATTCCTCCACCATTGTTAAAGTTTTATAATCTTCATCAACAACCAGCCTGATCAGCTGATTATCTGTCGCTGTAATCTTTGTAACTGATTCTGCATTATCTACAAATATTGGCATCCTGATATTAAAGTGCTCTGATAAGGTATCAATGATCTCAATACCTGCATTAATACGACTTGCGTTGTTGGCCATCTTGTATGGAACCATGCTTTTTTCATTAGGTACTAAAACATTACAGCACTCAATAATCGCATCATTTGTAATTTGTTTTTCAAACAGTTCAAAATTAACAGTCCTGAATCTTTGATTAACCTTTTCAGTAATCCGTTTAACTTTTTCAATAATGAACTTCTCACATAGGCTCAACTCATATTCAAAGCGATCATAATCATCTGCTAATTCACCTTGTCTTGCTTCCAGTTCTTCAATTCTCTTCTGTTGTTCTTCGGCTAACTGGAATCGGCTTATATGAGTATTTAAAGTAGCGACTTTAACATTGCATTCATGAATTTCTTTATCAATTTCTTCAATTACTTTATCTATTTCATTATCAGTGTTTTCAAGATCTGCAAGCTGCTTCTTAATAACTCTGTATTCTTCAGTATCTTCAAACGGTGTAACAGCAGTAATCTTACTTTTTTCAGTTTCAATTTGACTTGCCAAATCCATTACTTTAATACCTAACTGTTCATTTTCATGAATAAGATTATTCAGTTCAAGCTCTTTAGAAGCAATTTTGTCTTTACTTACATCTGCACCCTTTTTTTGAAGTTCTTCAAGTTTCTTTGACTTGTTAATATTAAAAGTAGCAAATATTTTTTCCTGCTGATCTGCTGGCAGTGACTGTCCACAGGTTTGACAAACTCTTCTATTCTCATCAAATTCCATTGCTGATACAGTTTTATAATCATTAAGCAGTTCATTTCTCATTTTTGACATATAGTCAATATCGTTTTTGTATCTGGAAATTCTAATATCATTGCTGCTGATTGTGTCATTAAGTAGATTTTTCTTATTTATAAGGTTATTTATAGATTCCTTTATCAATCTATTTACTTCATCAAAACTATTAATATGTGCAATACGTGCCTCGCGTTCTTTCTGCTTGATTTCAGCGATACGGTTTGATTTTTCAACAGCTGCTGAATTACCGGACTTAGCTGCTAACTTGCGGTCATTCAGACTGCTTATTTCTTTTCTTGCTTCAAATAGCTGATTTTCATAATCCGCTTTGCTCCCTGCTGTTTCTGGAATCGCTCTTTCAGCTTCATCGATTCGACTTGGAATCTGTTTTAATTCTTTGTTAATACTGCTCATATTGGTTTTTAAAAGCTTAATCTGATCATCGATACTGCGTTTTTGGGTTGTTGATCCGTTTAATAGCAAAATCTCATTTAAAGGTTCCAGTTCTGCTACTACATTAATAATTTCTTCATCAGTATAATCACCACAAATATCAGTAAGATATTTACGTCTATCTTTCCAAGACAATACATCACTAAAATAAGTTGGGCTAATGAGCATTTGTATAATTTCACGAGGACCAAATAACTCCTCAATCTCCCTGTTGTAGTCTTTTTCCTTAACAGGAAGACCATCTACTTCATATGAAATGGTATTGCCAGTAAGCTCCTTATTTTTATTGCCACGTTTTTGTGTCCATTTTTCTTTGTAAGTTTTCTTTAAAACTTTAACGATTCCATTAACATCAAATGTACATTCAACAGTATGTTCTAGATTATGAAGATCTCCTTCGACTCCTTTTGTTTTAGGACTATAATCTGCCATAGTAACTGACGGCTTATCAGTCAATAAATAATAATAGGCATTAATGATCGTTGTTTTACCAGTACCGTTATCTCCTCTAATGGATTTGTTTAATCCATCAAAATTTAATTCCAGGTTCCTGATTCCCTGGAAGTTGGTTAATTTCATTTGATTAATTTTAATCGACATTCTTATTTCCTCCCTTAACTGTGTTATAGCAATGTCTCTTACCTTCCTTAAAAGTAATGATTTTGATAATCTTATTCTTTTTGATGACATAAACTTTTACAGTCTCGTCATTTACATTCGTTTCTACACGACAGCGGATATTTAGATCCTCACGCTTCTGTTCGATTATTTCAAAATAAGCGTCATTAAGATTCTTACTGAACATGTTATGGTTGAAGTTAGTTGACATCTTTGTTATCCCCCAACAGTTCATCCATAATTTTTCTTACTTCTTCAGATGATGGAACTCTTTTATTTGCATTTAATTTTTCTATAAATTCTTTTCCACATTCTTTTAATACATCCTCAACTGGTTTGAAAATTTCAATTATATCTTCTTTTGTAAGGGTACTGATATCTTCAACATACTTGAGCATGGCAAACCTAAGACTTCCGCAGATTGAATTTTCAATAGGACTGATTTTAAATTCATACTGTATCAGCGTTTTCGGATCCATATTTTCTTCAATTTCATCTAATAGTTTTTTTATTGATTTGCTTTTGTTGCCGTTAATCTTTACTACTTTTATATCAGCTCCTGATTCCATTGCTGATTCGATTAATTCCTTGATTTTATCTTCCATATTTCTTCTCCTTTTGGTTATATTTTTCAATCACCCAGTCCCGATCCTTTGTTACTGTCTCGAGACTGGACTTTAAATTTCTAATTACTAATACCTGGTAAGCACTTAGCACAATAAACAGAACTAAAAGTATGCTAAGAATTTTAATAAATGTTTTATCTTTCATAAGAGCATCCCTATAACTCCCGTTAATAATTCCGCTGCTAGATAAATAGCTAATACAATTGTTAAGATACCGCGAGGTCTTAGATTATTGAGGTTCATGGTTGGTGCTCCTCTTAAAGTCCTCAGTCATCGCAATAGATGCTACAGTTTCAATGATTTCATCTAAAGTCATGCCTGAATCAAATAATTCTTTTACTAAAGCCTTAATCTTATCTTCCACTTTGACTTCCTCCTAAATATCTTCTATAATGAAGATGGTTAATTTTTGTTAGGTACTGTTGGCGCAGTGCCTTTTTTTGTACTTTTGTTGTACGCAATTATCAACGCATCAATCAGCTTTTCACTCGGCTCCCGATGCCACTTTGTCATGTAATCTTCAAATGCGCCTCGCGGAACATAAATGTATCGCTTTCCGCACTCTGTTATTTTGTAACTACCTGGAAAGGATCCATTAACAACTGCACTAATCACAAAATCCTTACTCAGTCCCGTACGTTCTTTAATCTCTTCAAACGTAACGCCTAGAGCTTCAACCTTTTCCATCTTTCTCACCTCCTTTGATGTATCACCTTCACACGTGCTATAATTGATTTGTCGAATCCCAATATAGAAAGTGAGGTGGTATAGTAGTGAATCAATCATATAATTTAACCGAAATAGCAGCAGCTCTTTTGACAGGTATTATGGGAGGCTATTTTTCTCACAAACTTCTTATTCATAAGGAAAGAAATACATATACGAAAGAAAAATATGAAAACGTCATTTTCCCAATTTTTGAAATAATCGAACCTTACCTATACTCCAAAGAAATAACCTCAGAAATAAATTCTGCAGTACAACAAATTTGTCACATTGTTATTAACAACAGGAAATATATAAATGGATTATTACTAGAGAATATTGACGTTTGCCTAAACCAACTGAAAGACGATAACTCAATTACAAATAACTCTTTCACTAATCTGTGCTCTATAATTTCTGTTGAATATGATAAATCATGCAAAAAGCTAGGTATTTCCAAAAGAACATTTGCTTATAAATTCAATAATAATCAATTACATCCTGATAAAATAACAATATTAAATTACATTGTGTATGCTACTCTTTATATCTGTATTTTTATGTGTGCTATATCTTTGGGATATATGTTATTTCAATTCATTACAACAATATTAAAGTCACTAGGTATTTAATACCGATATATATAAAACATGACGATAGCAACTCTGAAAATGTTGCATCACATGTTTTTTTTAAAAAAACAAACATAAGAATAATCGCTAATAAATCAATTACACCGAATTCCATAACTTCCTCCTTTTTTTCTTTAACTCCACTTTCAATACTTTCAACAACGATTTATCAAATCACATAATTTTTAAAACTGTTATGATTTAGTTAGTCGACAGTATTAAGATAAAAGACATAATCACTAATACTGCACTTAACCCAAAAGCAAACAAAGTTGGTTTTATCAATGATTTATAGTCTTCCATAATAGCTATGCCTAATAGCAAAAACACACCTACTCCGCTTGATAATGCAAATCCAATTCCAAAAAGCATACATAAAAATATTTTCATTCTAATTGGCCTTTCTTATCTTTATTACGTTTAAGAAACTTTCTCCTTGATCAGTTTTAACAAGTTTAACTTGTATTGTGACCAAAAAAAATATAATCAGTTGGATAGTGATAAACTTGCGAAATAATTTCGTGATACCCACTTTTTACAATTCGCGGGTCTTTTTCCCACCTAATCAGCGTAGAAACATCAATTCCGAGTAATTCTGCTGCCTCTTGCTGATTTAATTCAGCGTTTACTCTTGCTGCCTTTAATGATATTTTAGGAATATTAATATCTTTTGTCACATGACCACCCCCTTACGAACTTAATTATACACAAGTTAAACTTGTATATCAAGTAAAAATTGTAAAAATGTTATATTTTATTGCATTAATACAAGTTTTACTATAAAATATTATTATCAGGAGGTAATTAAAATGAGTGATTCTGAAAAAACAAAAAAGATATTTGCTAAGAATCTTTTAAAATATATGGAACGCCACAACTTAAATCAAACTGATATTTCTGAAATCACAGGTGTTTCACAACAATCAGTATCTAATTGGTTAAATGCTAAATTGATGCCTAGAATGGGGATAATTGAGATATTAGCAGAATACTTTAAAATACTTAAATCGGATTTATTAGAGGAAAAACAAAACTCGACTTACATCCCCGACCACTTTGAATCAGTAACTGATGCAATGGAATTTATTCTAAGAGTTCCTGTAGTAGCAAATAACTGTGGTTACGACCTCGATACTATGTCTGAAGAAGAAATAATTGAAATGGCTGAGGATCTATCCGAAATGCTACAAATCATGGCAAAGAAACACAGGAAAAAATAATGATGGAAGTTCATGAAGTAATTGAATATTACAATCAAAACGGATTGGACGAGACATTAGATTATTTTGACATAGACATAATACACAAAGAACTGAGAGGGAAAACGGTTGAATCAAGATTAGTAATAGACTTTTATGGGAAAGCAACTATCTTTATTCAGCCAGATTTAGATGAGAATTACGAACAGTTTTTAAAGGCTCACGAGCTTGGGCACTATTTGTTACATTATCAATGTGATATAAGCTTTAATTACCTCACAAGGGTATACAAAACTAAAATAGAAAAAGAAGCTAACAGTTTTGCCTGCAAGCTTCTAATGAGCGATATTAATATAAAAGAACAAGAAAATATAGACTTTACTGCAATGGAAAAGGGAATTCCATTAAAAGTATGGCATTCAGTAATGAATTTAATTTAGTAATAACATATTATGTTTAAATAAAAAAAGGGAGGATTTTATTATATGGAATTACAAGAAAAAATGTACAATCTCAGTGAAAGGATTAAACAATTAAAAGAAAATATTCAAACTGAAGAAGCAACAAAACAGTCATTTATTTTACCATTTTTTCAGGCTCTCGGCTATGACGTTTTCAATCCGCTTGAATTCATACCTGAATTTACAGCTGATGTTGGAATTAAAAAACATGAAAAAGTCGACTATGCTATATTGCAAGAAGGTAAGCCATTAATCTTAATCGAAGCAAAATCATGCAACGAAAAATTAGACAAACATGATTCACAATTATTTAGATATTTTGGTACAACTGAATCTAAATTTGCAATTCTAACAAACGGAATTATATACAAATTTTATAGTGATTTAGATCAGCCAAATGTTATGGACTCACAACCATTCTATGTTTTGGACATGATGGATTTAAGCGATCAAGCAATTCAATATTTAGCTAACTTTAATAAATGTAATCTGGATATTGACAGTATAATGAATACTGCATCTGATTTAAAATATCTCAGTTTAACAAAAACAGCATTTAAAGAACTTATCGAAAATCCAACTGATGAATTTATAAAACTTTTATTAAACAGCGGCGTGTATGATGGATTGAAAAATCAAAAAGTTATTGATAAATTTAAACCTATTGTAAAACGTGGAATTAATCAATATATTAATGACAAAATGTCTTCAAAATTCAAGGAGACATTAAGCAGTAATGATGATGAAGTCATTGAGGAAAATAATGAACCGGACGAAGAAGTAAGCAAAATCAACACCACTATTGACGAGTTAAATGGTTTTGCAATTGTTAAAGCCATTTTACGTACTGAAGTAGAAGCTAAGCGTATTACATATAAAGATACAGAAAGTTACTTTGGTATTTTATTAGACAATAATATACGTAAATGGATTTGCCGTATTTACATTAACACTAAAGCTAAATACGTAATTATTTCTGATGAAAATAAAAAAGGAATAAAACATGATTTAGGTACCCTTGACGATCTATACAATTTATCTAATGAATTGAAAGACTCTTTAAAAAAATATCTCTAATTAAATCTATACATAACCAAATACGGTAAACACACTTCTTAGTGTTTATATAAAATAAAAAATTGAAGGGAGAATTAAATTATGAGCACAAAAGGGATAAAGATTTTATTAGAGGAAATTGAAGTAAATAAAGAAAATTTTAGACATTCACCATTGAATAATGAATTAGAAGCTATACACTATTTAATCACTGAAGATTATGAAAGCTACTTAAATTTAGCCAGAACTATGGCTAAAGATTGTCGCACATTTACAGTATTAATACTAGAGAGAAACAATGATAAAATATTAATGGACGCTAATAGAAGGGTATCAGTTTTAAAAATATTCAATAACCCAAAATTAATACCTTCTGACAAGGAATATGATGATCTGAGACATCTGTGTATAGCTAGAGGGTCTTTAGGCATAAAAGAACTAAATGCTGATATTTATTATGACTCTATCGATGAAGATAAGGAAAATTTAATGGATGCGCTAGATGAATTACATATTAATGATAATAAAACTAGAAAGGACTGGAATGCATTATCTCAGTATAGAGCCAGTCAGTTTATAGGATCGGAAATTAAGCATCCATGGATTAAGACTCTTGAATACTACGGTTTTTCAGATGATCAGATTATTCAAATGACAAATAAACGAACAGATATCTTTAATAGGATAATGAGAAAAAGCCAATTGAATATTTTGGAAAATGGAAAAATCAACCTTAATAACGATAATGCAATTATTAATGAGTTATGTAAAATCGTAAAAGATAGAGCATATTTTTTAGAAGATAAACCTATAAAAGTAAATACACGTACTCAAGCTAATGTATACAAAGACATATTGGATGATTTAATCAAAAAATACTCTAACGGTCAGCTTGATTTCACTTTTAACATAGATAATTTAAAAAATCAAACAGAAGCAGACTCTGGTGTAATCCCACCAGAACAAACCGCATTTAATTTTAATAAAGATGTTGACAGTATAGATTCAAACGAGGATGAAAATGAGGACTTAGATAAAAAAACAGATAACCGTAGCCCTTTAAAACGTGATGTTGAGAAAAGAAACACAGTAATTTCACAAGAACAAAAAAATGAATTATCTATGACATTAAATAGACAAGTTAATCAAATTGCTCATGAATTATCAATTTTAAATTTAAATGTTTATATAATTTCTGTCCCTATTATTCTTAGATCTTTTTTGCAATATTCATTTGAATGGTACGCTTCTAGCAAAAATATATCATACAATCATACAAATCTTATAGCTACAATTACATCTGTAATGAATAAAATGTTCGAAAATAACTTAATCAGCCGTGAAGAAAAAGGTGCTCTTAAAGCTTTACTTAAAAATGCTGAAATAATTAACTTATTAAATGAAGCTACTCACAATTTCCAAGCACCTGTTGTACCAAAAACAATTTTAATTGATTTTTATAACTCAATACATCCAGTAGTAAAACATATTTATAAAGATAATTCTGGCCAATAAACTCAGGATTTGTTATATTTAACCTAAGGAGGTAATAAAATGGCGTACTACTCACCTTTAAGATACCCAGGTGGTAAAGGAAAAATGTATACTCAGACATTAGAAATATTAACCAATAATAACCTTCTAGGTTGTACATATATTGAAGCATTTGCAGGCGGAGCAAATTTGGCTCTCAATTTATTATTCAACGGTCATGTAGATAACATTATTCTTAATGATATTGACCCAGCAATATATTCCGTATGGTCAGCAATCTTAAATTATGGTCCTGAATTTATAGAATTGATTATGACCACTCCAATTACTATTGAAGAACGAGAACATCAAAAAGAAATATATAACAGTAATCGAAATAATGTATTAGAACTTGGTTTTGCAACTTTCTACTTAAATAGAACAAACCGTTCCGGTATCATTACCGCAGGTCCTATCGGGGGGGTAAATCAAACTGGTAATTATTTAATAGATTGTAGATTTAATAGAAAATCTTTAGCTGATCGTGTACAACGCATATATGATAATAGAGAAAGGATTCAAGTGTTCGATTTAGATGCGAGGGACTTTCTGCATCTTCCGTTTCCTGATAACTCTTTTTTCTTTATTGACCCCCCTTACTTTTTGAAAGGTGGTCAATTATATAAAAATTTCTTTACTGAGCAAGACCATGTAGAAATTGCTAAAATCGTTAAAGAATTAAATTATCCCTGGGTTGTTACATATGACAATGTTGATGAAATAAAAACAATATACTCATTTAATGACGGTATAGAATATGAATTATCATATACAGTAGAAAAAAAATACATTGGTTCAGAAATAATGTTTTATAGACAAGATTTAGATATAAATATTTAAAATAAAAAACTCCACTGCTACCAACAGTGAAGTTTGAATGAAGTACTACCAATACTTCATAATTATAAAAGACTCAACCAAAAGTCCTTTTACGTGCTTAATTATATCATTTAAACACGTCTAAGGCAAATTATAGAAAGGACGTGCTTTTATTATGGCTAGAAAACAGACTTTTAAGCGCAGACCGAACAAAGCAGGAACAGTAATAAAACTATCAGGTAAACGTAGAAGGCCCTGGTGCGCTAAAATAACTACTGGAAAAGATATTATTACCGGTAGGCAGATACAAACAGTTTTAGGAACTTTTGAAACTTGGGATGAAGCCGATGATGCTTTGACTTTATACAGGCTTGGTCAAAAAAATAAGATTACTGACACGGAAGCTGAAGCACTTGCACCCGATACATTCCAGAAGCTTGTTGATCAGCGTGAAAAGAATATGCCTACCTTTAAAGAAATCTTTGATATTATATATCAGGAAGAATTGTGCACATTATCCAAAAGTGCTGCTCAAGGTTATAGATCGTGGATTAAACATTTTAATAGTATATACCGCCACAAGATCAGTCAAATAAGCCTGACCGATCTGCAGAAAATATTTGATCGTGATAAAGCTGGTTACGGTACAAAAGTACATATGAAAGTTTTAGTTAGCAAAATATTTGAATATGCAGTTATTCACAAATATATAAATCGTGACGATGATTACACTGAATATATAAAATGTGGCAAAGCAAAAGAAAGCACTAAACATTATGCTTTCTCAAATAACGAAATAAGAGCATTGATGAGCGATAACAGCGATACGGCTAAAATAATACTTATTTATATATTCACCGGTTTAAGAGCAAATGAACTGCTGAATATCCCGCGTAAAAATATTTGTTTAAACACAGAATTCCCCTATTTAGTATCTGGATCAAAAACTGATGCAGGTAAAAATCGAGTAATTCCCATTCATACTTTTATCGAACCTTTTGTTAAACAGCTGTTGATGAAGAAAAAGAAAAGAATAATTGACTGTACCTACTATCAGTTTTCATCCATATTCTCCTCTTTTTTAACTGATCGTAATATGATGAAGCATACAATACATGATACTAGGGATACATTTGCAACATTATGTCAGTCTAACAACGTTGATTTGTTTATAAGAAAACGTATTCTTGGTCACAAAATGAAAGATATAACCTTTGATACTTATACATCTACCGTAATTGAAACATTATATAAAGAAATCAACAAAATCAAGGTGCCTAAGCCTTGATTTTTTGTTACTTATTTGTTACTTACGAGGTACATTTAACTGCTTCTAATTGCCTGAAACCCTTGATTTATCGTCAATAAGATGGATAGATATTTTCAAGTCTTGAAAAAACAAAACATTTATTTGAATAAACGTGTATGCTTTATGTGTAAAATAAATATACGGAGGAAATAAGATGGAAAAGAAACCTGTAAAAATTGTAACAATTGGTGGAGGTAGTAGTTATACTCCTGAATTAATGGAAGGATTTATTAAAAGATATGATGAACTTCCAATCAAAGAAATTTGGTTAGTAGATATTGAAGCTGGTAAAGAAAAACTAGAAATCGTTGGTGCTATGGCACAACGTATGTGGGACGCTTCTCCTTACGATGTTAAAGTACATTTAACTTTAGATCGTCGTGAAGCTTTAAAAGATGCTGATTTCGTTACTACTCAATTCAGAGTTGGTTTATTAAACGCTCGTATTAAAGATGAAAGAATTCCATTCTCTTATGGTATGTTAGGACAAGAAACAAATGGAGCTGGAGGAATCTTCAAGGCATTTAGAACAATTCCTGTAATCCTTAGCATTGTTGAAGACATGAAAGAATTATGTCCAAATGCATGGTTAGTAAACTTCACAAATCCTAGTGGTATGGTTACTGAGGCAGTTATGAAATATGGTAAATGGGATCGTGTAATTGGTTTATGTAACGTACCAGTTGGGGCTATGATGGCTGAACCAGAAACAATCGGAACAACTTTAGATAAATTAATTTATAAATTTGCTGGATTAAACCATTTCCACTGGCACCGCGTTTTTGATTTAGACGGTACAGATGTAACTGGAAAAATCATTGATGCAATGTATGAAGGTAAAGATTCTGGTATTCCTGCAAATATTCATGATATCCCATTCTTTAAAGAACAATTAAAACAAATGAATTTAATTCCTTGTGGATATCATAGATATTACTATCGTCAACAAGAAATGTTAGCTCATGGGCTTGAAGAATATAATGGAATTGGAACTCGTGGACAACAAGTAAAACAAACTGAAGCAGAATTATTTGAATTATATAAAGATCCAAATTTAAATTACAAACCTGAACAATTAACTAAACGTGGTGGTACTCACTATTCAGATGCTGCATGTGAAACTATCGCATCAATCTATGCTAATAAAAATACTCACCTTGTTGTAACTACTAAAAACAATGGTGCTGTACCTGATCTTCCTGCTGATTGTGCTGTAGAAGTATCTGCTCATATCGGTTCAGCTGGAGCTTTAGCTATCGCTTTTGGACCATTAGAACCTGCTCAACGTGGTTGGTTACAATGCATGAAAAATATGGAATTATGTGTTGAAGAAGCTGCTGTAACTGGTGATTATGGATTAGCTTTACAAGCATTTATCTTAAATCCACAAATTCCTTCTGGTGAAAATGCTAAACGTGTTTTAGATGAATTATTAATTGCTCATAAAAAACACTTACCACAATTTGCTGATAAGATCGCTGAATTAGAAGCAGCTGGTGTTACAGTAAAAGATGAAATCGCTAGAGATTTAGACTAAATAAAAAATTCGTGAATTTGATATGATCTCTCTAAAATAGACAACTTAAATAAAGTTGTCCATGAAAAGAGGGATCTTTTCTTATGGCACGTAATATACAATAAAAAAAGATACAAGCAGTTTTAGAGTATAAGAACAGAATTAAAGAAATAAAACAAATAATAATTCAAGAGCATTTAAATAGTAAAGATTCTTTGAGAGATTTAAGCAATAAATACAATACTCATTCTTCTTCATCTTTATGAAGTTGGGCTATCAGTTATAATAGTCACTAAAAATTAACAGATTATGATCCTAAAGGAGATGTCTACATGACCAAATCAAAAAAAGCAACATTAGAAGAAATAATTAAAATTGTATAATATTATTTAGATTATGAGAAAGAATATAAATCAGCAGCTGAACTTTTTGAGGTTTCTTACTCACAAGTATATCAATGGGTAAAGAAATATTTAGAATTAGGTGAAGAAGGTCTAAAAGACAGTAGAGGTAAGCGCAAAGAGGAATCACAATTAAATGAGTTAGAAAAATTACAATATGAAAACGAACGTTTAAAACACCAATCTGAACTTAAAGAAAAAAATATTATCTTAAAAAAGTTGAAGGAAGCTAATATTACTCAAAGTATGTCAAGAGTTGGAAAATGTATCGATAACGGTTCTGCTAAAAGATTTTGGAGAATTATTAAAAGTGAGATGTATTATCTTAACAAATTTAATTCTTTCAATGAATTAAAAAAAGCAATTGAAACTCATATTGACTTCTACAATAACGAAAGATTTAATAATAAGGTACCAATGAAAGTACGTTTAGAAGCTCTAAATGGTACTGAAAATCCAGCACAATACCCTACCAATAATTCATTAAATTACGCAATGGTATAATAAAAGATGCTTTACCAAATGGAAAAGCATCTTTTATTTTGTTATTTCTTATTTCTTGTTGGTTTGTACATCCCACCCGGTGAATAATTATCTGCATATTTTTTAGATACTTTTTTCACTAATGAAACTACTTTTTTCTTTATAGCCATGTTTTTTCACCTCCATACTTACACCTGTAAAAAATAAAGTAAAACCAATTATCATGCTTAGTCGTGGTTCTATAGGATAAATTAATCCAATCACAGCCAGACATCCCCAAAAAATTAATTTACTTATTTTCACATTCCGTGCTTCATGATTTTCTTGCCACATAAATGCTTTAGCAGCAATAAGTATTGCCATAATTAGAAGATAGCTATTTTCAAAATCCGCAAAATAGAGCGTACCAAGATATAACAAAGTCGTTAAAAACATACAGCGATAAAAACTATCAGCATGATAACCGTCTACAAATGTCCGTAATCCAACTAATGCAATAATAAATATTATTGTTTCTAGTACCATATTTCTAAAAATGCCGATTGCTAACAACAAAAAAAATAAAATCATTTGAGTCAAAATGAGTTCAATACCAAATCTTACTTCATCAATTTCATCCTCAGTCACATTATCAACATCTAATAAAAATATGCTTATTTTTTCACAAAAACGTTTCATATCTATCCTCCATGTCCATTATACTATTAAATCTTCCTAAAAATATTTTCAATGTACTAACCGGTCCTATTTTGTTATTAAATACTTCTAAAAAAATTAAAACTTTGTGCCGGACAATAGCACAAAGCTTTAAAAAAAGAGATTAGATTATTAATTCAAACTTCTATCCAATAGACGTTTGTGAGAAATAGCTATAAATATTACTTGCGGCCATGTAGTAATATTATAACTTGGAGATTATGTATAGAAAGACAATACTTTTTATTTTATTATTATTACATCTCTCCCATAATCTATTATACTACACAACTTAACAGCTTGCGGTTTTATCCTTTTTTTCTACACTAACGGTCAATATTATGACATAAACGGCTTTTTAATTATCAACATTCAGTAAAATATCGCAATGCACCTTGTTATTTTCATAGAAATATTCCATTGTTCCATGATAGGTTTCTACAACCTCTTTAATGATTATTAATCCTTTTCCATGATCTCTTCCTTTTTTACTTTCATAATTAAGAGGTCTATTAGTCGAATTTATTATGCTGATCAAAAGCATATTGCCTTTACTAAAAATTTTGATTTCAACTATCTTCTCCGCTGTTTTTAAAGCAGCTTCAGTAGCATTATCTATCAGATTAAATAATAGAGAACATAATTTGTCTTGAGCAATATTAACATTGCGATCAATCACTGCATCTACAACATAATTAACTTCATCGTTATTGCGAATCTTCGCATTTAAACAAGCATCTACAAAAATATTTCCCGTACGTATCAATTTAACTGGAGCATTTAAATCTTCTTTAATTGCTTTTAAATATTGGTTAACGACTGATTCTGTTTCGACTACTTCTTCTAGGACTTGTAAATGATTATTAATGTCATGCTTAAACTTATAAAGACGTTCTTGTTCTTTTTCTAATTCACTAATATGACGGCGAGTTGTAGCATATGAATAATTTGCTAACTCTAACTCCTTATTACGTAAATACATACGGGAAGAATTGATGATATAATTATTTACCAAAATCATTTGAACACCTGCTAAGATCAATATAAAAAAGATATAAATATCCCCCTGTTCAACTGATAATACGTTTAAAATCAGTACAATAATCACTTCAACAATATTGATCAAACAAAACGAATATAAAAATTTTTTAGGTAACTGATGTTCCACAAAATCACGTTTTTGAACCGCATATTTGCATATCAATGCTGATGATATATAGTTTCCTAAAGGAAAAACAACTCGCATACTCCCCCATACGATATCCAAATATGTATTGTCAAAAATTTCTAGCGCCACTGCAATCATAACTGAGCCGACAATAATTTGAATTGAATAATAAATTGTAGTGATAAACAAATTATTAAGCCTAAATCTCTTAACCAATACCCCACAATAAATAAAATCCAAACTAATACACATTAAATTACCAATTACATATAACCAGCCATTATGTGGTGAAGTATACGTAACAATATTCAAAACAAACGTATAACTTAATATAACCATAATATTTCTAAGCATGTTTTCTTTACGAATATATGGATAGGTTAATGAAATAACATAACTTAAAGCAACAACATATATCAATGTATATAAATACTCAATAAAAAAATTAATCATCACTCTTTGATCTCCTGCATTAAAAGATTAAATACATCTTTTTTTCTTCTTCTACTAATTTCTAGCGATTCATCAATACCTTTTAATTTTAAAATATATCCATTCATCGAAACAACCATATTAATATTGATTATCTGACTTTTATTTATTTGGACAAAATTATCTGGTAAATACTGATTAACTTCTTCAAGCGTCATATAAGGAATATAGAAATTATTATCATTAGTATAAAAATGTAAGTATCTTTTTACTGATTCGATATAAATAATATTTCTACTTCGAAAATGAAAAATCTCTCCCTTTTTCTTGATCCAGATATCATCATTTTGTTGTCTACGATTTATCGCTTTAAGCAAGGTTGGCGTTAACTTTGTTTCTAATTCTGATTTAAGTAAATATCCTGCTACATTAATATCAAACGCCTCCTGCATTTTATTTTCATAATTAGTTATATATATTATGATCGTATTTTGTTTCAATAATTTTTTTGCTACCTGTATTCCACTCATTGTTGGCATATCGATATCTAATAAAAGAATATCAAAGTTTTTACCACAATTAAAAAACTCTTCAACATCTTGAAAAAGTTCAACTGTATATGGTTCCTTAATTCTAGCCTCCTCTACATACCCTCTGATTCTAAGTAGCATTGACCGCTCATCATCTAGTATACCTATTTTCATCTTTACACCTCATTTATTTATTATACTTGATAAAACCTTTTTTGACTAATTAAAAAAGGCCCTTAGGCCTTATCCTGTTGCTTTTTTTCATAGTAATTTCTTACCAGCACTTGTGTTTTACGAATATGATTTTGAATTTTTTCTTTAGCTAAATCCTTATCACGAGCTAAAATTGCCTCATAAATTTCTCGATGCTCCTGTGCTGCTGAAATTAAACGATCCGGTTGACGAATTGAATGCCTTGAAGTTACATGAATATAATAATTAATATCTGTTAATAATTGCTCAAAATACTTTGATTGGGTACAACGATAAATAGCCTCATGAAAAGCAATATTAATTTCATTAAACTTCTCTTGATCACCTTTTTCAGCATAAAATTCCATTAAATCATACACTTCTTTTATCTTTTCAAGTTCCTCATCATTAATTCGCTCAATTGCTAATTGGATTGCTAGCCCTTCTAAAGCATAACGAATTTCCAACATATCATCGATATCACGATGAGAAAACCCTAGTACATAAACTCCTTTATTAGGAATACTTTTAACCAAACCTTCTAATTCCAACTGTTTTAGAGCCTCACGAATTGGAGTTCTAGAAATATTCAACTCTTTAGACAAGGCAACTTCATTTAATTTTTGTCCTTGAGTATATTCCTCATTTAAGATTTTATCACGCAAAACGGTGAAAATTTTATTTCCAAGCGACCCATGTCCGGTATTTTCTAATAAATTCTTTGTCATTGTTTAACCTAACTTTCTGATGATGGCTGCGGTGAACTCGTCTGTTGAAGCACTACCCCCAATATCAGGTGTTACAGTAGTTCCTTCTTCAACTACAGCTGCTAAAGCCTCACGCAATTTATTAGCATCATCTAATTTCCCTAATGCCTCTAACATTAATGCAAATGCTAATAATAATGCACTCGGATTAGCGATACCCTTACCAGCAATATCTGGTGCACTTCCATGAACAGCTTCATAAATTCTGAATTCATCACCAATATTCCCACTTGGTGCAAATCCTAGACCGCCAACTAATCCAGCACATAAATCAGAAACAATATCACCATATAAATTTGGTGCAACTAAAACATCAAAAGTTTCTGGACGAATTACTAATTGCATACACATGTTATCAACAATAACCTCTTGTGGCTCAATATCTGGATAATCTTTAGCCACATCTCTAAACGCTTCTAAAAATAATCCATCTGTATATTTCATAATATTCGCTTTATGAACTGCTGTCACTTTTTTACGTCTATTGTTCTTAGCATATTCAAAAGCATAACGACAAATCTTTTCACTCGCTTCACGAGTAATTAATTTAATTCCATTTGCCATATTTGGATTGATCATATACTCAATCCCTTTATATAAATCTTCGGTATTTTCACGAATCATAACCAGATCAATGTCTTCATAACGAGAATTGATTCCTTTAAATGATTTGATTGGACGAACATTAGCATAAGTTGCAAACTGTTGTCGCAAGGCAACATTGACACTTCTAAATCCCGTTCCAATCGGCGTTGCTGTCGGACCTTTTAAAGCCCATTTATATTCTTTAATAGCATCAACAAGTCCTGGTTCAAAAACTTCTTTCGTTGTAGCTGCATATTCAGCACCAGCCTGATATTCCACCCATTCAATGTCAAGCTTCATCGCTTTAGTGATATCAACGACACTCTTTGATATTTCTTTTCCAATTCCATCACCAGGGATTAAAACAGCTTTCATTAAAATTCACCTCCCAATTCTTTAATTGCATTTAATAAACCACCGTAATTAATCATTACTTTTTCACGAGGTGATAATGTTAATTCAGCCTCGATTGAATCATTAGTAGTTTCATTAATTACTTTTACTTTACCATTATGTTCAACAACATCTTTGATATTAACGATTTTATAACTATCTTGGTCATTGAAGAAATCTTGGTCTTTAGCTTCAATAACTAAAGGTAAAATACCATTATTAATTAAATTAGAACGATGAATTCTCGCAAATGATACTGCAAAGATTGCTTTAATCTTTAAATAGTTTGGTACTAAAGCCGCATGTTCACGGGAACTTCCTTGACCATAATTATCACCACCAACGATGAATCCCCCATTATTAGCAATTGCACGATCATAGAATTCAGGATCTACTTTACTGAATGAAAATTTTGCTAAATGTGGCACATTTGAACGATATGGCAATAATTTGCTATCTGAAGGAACAATATGATCTGTCGAAATATTATCACCAACTTTTAAAACAACTTTTCCACTAATTTCATCTGTAATTTTTTCTCCACGTGGAACCGGTTTAATATTAGGTCCCATATATACTTCATTATTTTCGTCATATTCATCAATGAAGAAATTTCCATTTTTAATAAATGGAGTATTTGGCACCTCTTCTAAATACATATCATCTTCAAATTCTTCTGACATGTACCCTTTAATTGCGCTCAATGCCGCAATTTCCGGTGATACTAAGTATACGCTTGCATCATTTGTTCCTGAACGTCCCTTGAAATTACGATTAATCGTTCTTAATGAAATCCCTTTTGAGAGCGGTGCTTGACCCATTCCAATACATGGTCCACAACCACATTCAAGAATCCTTGCTCCAGCTTGAACCATATCAGCTAATGCTCCATTTTGTGAAAGCATCGCAAGAATTGAACTTGATCCTGGCGCAATAACTAAAGAAACATGATCCGCAACTTTGCGTCCTTTTAAAATCTTAGCTGCCTTCATCATGTCAGCAAAAGATGAGTTAGTACAACTTCCTATCACAACTTGATTTACTTTCATTCCTTCAAGTTCTTTTACTGGTACTACCGCATCTGGACTATGAGGCTTAGCAGTCATTGGCACTAATGCACTTAAATCAACATCTAATTCTTGATCATATGTAGCATCTTCATCAGCTTTCATTTCAATGTAATCATCTACTCGCCCTTGTTGTGCTAAATATTCTTTTGTTCTTTCATCGGTCGGGAAAACTGATGTAGTGGCTCCCAATTCAGCCCCCATATTACAAATCGTAGCACGATCAGTCAATGATAATGAAGCAACTCCATCTCCCGTATATTCAATAATCTTATTAACGCCACCCTTAACCGTTAATTGCTGAAGAATATATAAAATAATGTCTTTTGCACTTACCCATGGTGCTTTTTTTCCAGTCAAATTAACTTTAACAACACTAGGACATTGTAAGTAATATTTACCTGTTGCCATCGCTACTGCGACATCTAATCCCCCTGCCCCAATAGCAATCATACCCATTGCTCCACAAGTTGGTGTATGTGAATCTGATCCAACTAGAGTCTTTCCTGGTTTTGAGAAGTTTTCTAATTGTAATTGATGACAAACTCCATTACCTGGTTTTGAAAAAACAATCCCATGCTTTTTAGCCACACTGCGGATAAATTCATGATCATCCATATTTTCAAATCCTGTTTGTAACATGTTGTGATCAATATATGCCACTGCTTTCTCTACTGCAACATGTTTAATATTCATTGCTTCTAGTTGAAGATAAGCCATTGTACCTGTTGAATCTTGTGTTAGTGTTTGATCAATTTGAATTCCAATTTGTTCTCCTGGAACAAGATTTCCATCTTTAAGTTTACTACTTAAAATTTTGTATGCTAAATTCATACCCATCACGATATACCCCCATTATTCTTATATTGCATACAATTATACAAAAAAACAATCTTGATTACAACCCTTTGGAACAAATTTTACCACAAGATGTACTAAAAATAAAACACTTTAATAAAAATCTATTATTTACTTGATTTAATCGAGTAATTTTTAATTACACTTTTTTAATAATAAATTTGTGAATTCCTAAAATAAAATATCTACTTTTCTTCTTAAAACAAAAGCCTTACTATAAATATCAATGAAAATATGTTAGAATACATTGGGTGATAAAATATGTTAATAGAATGTTCAAATATAACAAAATCATTTCAAGGGATTCCCTTATTAAAAGATATAACCTTTAAAATTGATGATCATGATAAAGTCGCAATTATCGGAGTTAATGGTGCTGGTAAAACTACTATTCTAAAAATTATTGCGGGCGAAGAAAACTATGATAGCGGTGACCTTTTTTGTAATAAAGAATTAACACTAGGTTATTTAAAACAACAGCATGACTTAGCGATGGATAAAACAGTTTACGATGTTGGCCTTGATGTTTTTGCACCATTGATCACAATTGAAAATAGACTACGTCAATTAGAGAATGAAATGACAACTGATCATAGTGAACGTATTTTAAATGAATATGATCGTCTAACTCAATCATTTCATGATAAAGATGGATATAGTTATCCCAGTAAATTAACCGGCGTTTTAAAGGGACTGGGCTTTAGCGAAGAAGAATTCAATTTAAAAGTTTCAATGCTATCTGGTGGTCAAAAAACACGTTTAGCTCTTGCTAAAATGCTGCTTCAAGAACCAAAGCTATTGTTACTTGACGAACCTACTAACCATTTAGATAATAGTGCTATTAATTTCTTAGAAGGATATTTAAAAAATTATCCTCATGCAATCATCACAGTCAGCCATGATCGTTACTTTATTGATCAAGTTTCTAATAAAATTGTAGAAGTCGAAAATGGAAAATCCAAAAGCTATAAATGTAAATATAACGAATATTCAATTTTAAAGAAAAAGCAAAGAGCTGTTGATTTAAAACATTATTTAAATCAACAAAAAGAAATTAAAAGAATTCAAGAGAGTATCGATACACTAAAATCATATAACCGTGAAAAACAAGTTAAACGAGCCGAATCTAAAGAAAAGCAGTTAGCTAAAATTGAACGTATTGACAAGCCTGAGAACTTGCCAGATACAATCACGATTAATTTTAAACCAAAACGTGAGTCCGGTTTTGATGTTTTAAAAATAGAGAACCTAGCTGTTAAATTTGATGAAATTTTATTTAAAAACATTGATATCGATATAAAAAAACAAGAGCGTATTGCTCTTGTCGGGGATAACGGTGTGGGTAAAACAACTCTTTTTAAAACTATCCTCGATCAGCTAAATGCTTATCAAGGTAAAATTAAATTTGGTAGTAAAGTAGACCTTGCTTACTATGATCAAGAACATAGCACACTAGCAATGGATAAAACTATTTTTAATGAAATTAGTGATAATTTTCCTAAGATGACTAATACTGAGATTCGCAACAGTCTTGCCTTATTTAACTTCAAAGGCGATGATGTTTTTAAAGAAATCTCTTTACTTTCTGGTGGTGAAAAAGGACGTGTTGTACTTACTGAAATATTATTAAAACAAGCAAATCTTTTAATTTTAGACGAACCAACCAATCACTTAGACATTGCTTCTAAAGAAGTTCTTGAAGATGCCTTAAACCAATTTGAAGGAACAATCTTCTTTATTAGCCATGACCGCTATTTCATTAATAAAGTAGCAACTCGTGTGATCGAATTAACGAGCACAAAAGCCATCAGTTACGATGGTAATTACGATACTTATTTAAATCATAAAAGCGTTGCTAAGCCGCTCAAAAAAGAAAATGTTGATTATCTTGATATGAAACAGCAAAATGCTCTTTATCGTAAACAGCAAAATAAAATAAAAAAGATAGAAACTAATATTTCTATACTAGAAACCAAGATCAACACTTTAACTGAACTGCTTCATAGTGAAGAAGTTCTAAATGATTATCAGAAATATAATCAGATCAATGATGAAATTTCCGAATTAGAAAATCAGTTAAATACTTTAATGGAAGAATGGGAAGCCCTGCAATAAGGGCTTTTTATATTCTTTTAACTCCAAGAATACAATAATTTTCATCTACACCTGAGCCTTCACAATCAACATACTCAACTTTTACTACACAACTGATATTTGTTTTTCCTAGTTTTCGTAAAGAAACACAATCCCCCTGCTCAATTCCCTCTTCTTTACAAACAACTAAATGGTTAATCACACCGTTACAGATTTTATCAAAATATTGGCTGTCAACCTGTAAACTACACATACTAAAACTCCTTTCAAATCTTTAAATATTGTTTATAGTGATCAGATCCATCAATTTCTTCAATTCGTATCTCAATCGTTTTTTCTAAATCCTCTACAATTGTTTTTTCATTAACCAGATTTTTTTGACTAATCCAAGACTGATATAGTGGATAAATTATAAATCTTAATGTTAAAGCAATTGATAACAATCCGAAATCTATTGATACACCTAATATTAATGGTTTAAGTAACATTCAACCATACCTCCTAGTATTGCCATTCACTCATGCTTTGATACTATCTAAATCACAATAACTAACACATATATATGCTCTAAATAATTTATTATGTCAGTTAAATAAAACATTACTACTATACTTAACCATATATTGCATTACTTTTTTGTCTAATCTAGTGGAAATAAAAATACTTTAATTCTTCAATCCAAATATTTAAATAAAAAAAGAGCAAAATAATTAAATATCCTGCTCTTTTCTATTAACCGTTTAGTAATTTTATTTAATCGATTTCTTTACCAGATCCAGCTCTTTGCTAATTTCCAATAATTCCTTAATTGCAATTTCTAGATTTTGTCTTGGGTGCTCTTCTAAGGACTTCTTAGTCGTACTAATTCTCTCGGCTATGTTTTCTAAACTTTCCATGTTAATTCTCCCTTTTTCTTTATTCTACCATTTTACTATACTCTATCATGCCATATTTTTGCAGACCATATCAGACTATGATAAATTAAAAAAATGTCCAATTTAAGCTACATTAATTTAAATTAATAATAATAACTTTCTTGCTCTCCATGATAATATACTTTTGATAAAGAAATATACAAAAATCTCTTACGATTACAATTATAACAAATTCATCACATTAGTCCAAGATAAAAAAATTTTTCTCTAGTTTATAAAATAAAGCAATTATTAGAATAAAATGCATATTTTTCATTTTTAAAGGTTATATTTAGCCAATATGTATTACCCTTACACTTAGTAAATCTTTGATTTTACCATCCCTCTTTAGTGCTTTTTTCATATTTTGGAAAACGGTTCCATTTACATTACTTTAAGGTATAATAAAGCCGTAAAAACAAGGAGGAAATAAAATGTTACACAAAAAACTAAAACCATTCCCAAGTGATTTTTT
>OHRY01000287.1_pt1 | contig 42141 bp, 36 predicted proteins | sample 1578631 | NCBI WGS metagenome assembly OHRY01 (sample SAMEA3879570, study PRJEB24766) | human gut metagenome | biome: human-associated habitat; feature: feces | place: USA | collected 1985/1987
GCTGCCGCATCTATGATTTTCTAATCATTGATGCGACAGCCCCATATAAAAACGCTTCGCGGGGATCGCACTGGGTTGGTAAGGAAAATGCCGCTTCTGCGACCCGCCGCAGGCGGAGAATCCTGCTTCGCACTCGCACGCAAGGTGATGTTGCCTGAAGGCAACCGCGCTCGGCGCGAGTGTGCGCCTTGGCGCACACTTTTTTATATCCGAACTACGTGGTGGGCAATTCCCTCCTGATCGAGGATTGCCAGCTCTCTCTTATGGCAGGTAAACACGATAATCTGGCCGCTGTAGGCTTTTGTAAGCCACTTTAAGGCCGTTTTAAGCCGGTCGTCGTCGTAGAGGACGAAGCTGTCATCAAAGATCAGGGGCATTGCATCCCGCCCGTTCTGGATAAACTTGGCAGCCGCCAGCCTGAGAGCCAGGTAAATCTGGTCAGCCGTTCCGCTGCTCACCTGTTCGAGAGGGATCAGCTTCCTTTTCGTGTTGAGGAAGGCGTTCAGGTTCTCGTCGATGCTCATGCTGCTGTATAGCCCTCCTGTAATCCCGCTTATGAGTTCAGAGGCCGCCTTGTTGAGATAGAGTCCGAAGGAGTCGCGGATGGACATGGACAGCTCCTTCATAGTATCCTGAGCCATCTCAATGGCTGCGATCTCTTCCCTGATTCTGTCATTTTCAGCGATAATCTGGCGCAGGGCAGCGGCCTGATCCTTAAGCTCCGCCAGGTGTTCCAGCTTCTTTTCCAGCTCCCACTGGATCCTCTGCTGGCGTTCAATGGTCTCTGAGCATTCATTCTGTCGAACCTGCAGCTGCTCTACCATATCCCTCTGCTGTCTCACAGCCTCCTCTGAGCGGGAGAGCATATGGCACAGCCTTACAAACTCCTCCATTCTGGCACGGAGAGCCTCCATGGCGTTCTCACCCACCGTTTGGTCTCCCAGATGCCTCCGGAAAATTTCTGTCAGGGTGGAGGCGCACAGGGAGGCCGTCTTTTTTGACTGCCGGATCTTCAGGCGCAGGATAACGGCTGCAAAGAAGGACACAGCCGCTGCGCAGGACACGGCGGAGGCGGACAGCAGGGCGTCGATCTCCTGGGGCATCCAGGGAAGGAGCGTATTGTCCGGCACAAAGCCCCAGTAAAAGAAGTAGGCAGCAGCCAGGAGCAGAAGAAAGCCGGCCCCTGCAAAGAGTCCCCCCAGAATCCGGAGAGATTTTTTCTCCGCTCCGGCAGCGGCCTCCCTGTACTGTCTGTAAATGTCCTCGGCATGATCCAGATAGGAGGAGACAGACTGGGCGTCCGTAAACTCAAATTCAGCCAGGGCCTTTCGGCCCTTTTCAATGCGGTGGAGAAGTTCATCCCGCTCTGCCTGCTTTTTTTCAATGGCTGCTTTGAGCTCAGAGCGTTCCCGGGTGAAAGACCGGAGCTGGTTTTCATACTCAGGGGAAGAAATTTCCCTTTCCAGATTTTTGATTTCCCCCAGAAGAGAGGTATAGGTTCTGGCGGCCTCCGGCATGAGCTGGCTCTCAAACTGCCGCTTCTGGTTTTTTAAGTAGGCTGTGGCCCTGGTGATATTCAGAGCCATATTTCCGGAGGTGTTCATGTTGGCAATGTAGTTTTTCAGCTCCGAGATCATGCCGTCCTCGGTTGCGCTCTTTAACTGGCCGATGCTGATGGTGTTGTTGTAGGCTGTTTCACTGAGACCGCAGAGGAGCTCGTCCATGAAGGCCTTCGTGGGCTCCACCTCCCTGCCGGCTGTCTCATTGATCACGATAAAGCCCTTTTTGTTTTTCTGAAAGCTCCTCTCAAAGCGGTATACAACGCCGTCAGACTCAAGGCGCAGCTGCCCCTCGTAGGTGGAGCTGTTCTCCCACGGCTCATATTTGCTGTAGAGGTCATTTTTGGCGGCCCTTCCCCTCTGACGCTCGATGCCGAAGAGCATTCCGCGGATAAAGGTGTGAATGGTGGACTTCCCGGCCTCGTTTTTTCCGTAGACGATGTTAAGGCCGTCCTCGAAGGAGAGGAAGGTATCGTGAAATTTTCCAAATCCCTTTATGTATAAATCGAGAAAACGCATGGTCTGATTCCCCTAGCTCCTTTCGTCTGTAGTCAGAAGCAGGGCGTGGATGCCGTAGTAGAGGGCTTTTTTCTCTACAGGGCTCATGTCCGGCTTCTGCAGCGCCTGGATATAAAAACCGATCATATCGCTGGGATGCTCCGCAAAAAGGGCGCTGAAATCGTACTGCGGCTCCGACTCGTCTAGGATATCCGCAATCCGGTAGCGCATCATCAGAGACTCCAGATCAAAGGAGATGTCGGGATCTCTCATGCCGCGGATGCGGAACCGGTAAATATGTTCTGTGCCCCGTTTTTCTATCTCCTGGGACATGCGCAGAAACAGCTCCGTGTTGGTGGTGCCTGGGGTCACATTTACCATCAGGGGAATATACTGAATCTTAGCCATGGGGATAAATTCCAGGTTGGTTACCCGAAGGCTTGTCTCGCTGATCTCTCCATAGATGATTCCGTGCCGCCCTGTTTCCGTCTTGTCAAGAGGCTCGGGGGAGCCGCACCAGGCAAGGCGCAGGCTCTGGGAAATTTCAGGTTTGTGGATATGGCCCAGGGCCACATAGGAAAAGCCTGCCCGAAGCAGAGCCTCCCGGTCCACAGGGACATGCTTCACATCCCCTCCGTGGCCGAGAAGAATGTGGATCAGACCGTCGTCAGGCGCTGATATATCGTTCAGCCTTGCTTCGGCAATCTCTGCGCTCCAGTAGGAAAAGCCTGTGACCTCTGTGTGCAGCTCCTCAAAATAGACGGAGGAGAACTCCTCGTCTGCCAGAAATGTCACATTGGACACCCAGGTAAAGCTCAGGACAGCAGAGTTTTTTCTCACCCGGTCATGATTTCCAGCAATCAAAACCACCCGCACGTCGGGAATGGTGGAGAAGAGATAATTCACCTCCTTCAAGTCCTTTAAGAGCGGCTGCCGGTGAAACAGATCGCCTGCGATAAAGAGAAAATCCACAGACAGCTCTCTGGCCTTGCCGATAATGGCGGCAAAGGTTTCGCGGATATCCCTGGCCCGCTCCCTGCTCCAGGGCTTGTCACTGTCAGGAGCCATTCCCCAGTGAATATCCCCCGTATGGATAAATTTCAAGATATCAGTCCCCCTTTTAGACCGCCTGCGCAGCTTTCCTTCCAGAGAGGAGGAAACATCCGCCAAAGGAAGGCTTGCCAGAACGCGGGCGGCAAGATAAAACAGTTAAAAATAAGCGTCAGCCCACAGACAGCATCTGCTGAAATACAGCCGTCAAATTCCAGCCAGACAGCGGCAACAGATAAAGATAAAAGGGTATCTCGAGGAAGGCACACAGCCATCTTTTGAGATACCCTCTCTGCTCACTGATATTCTTTTATGCCGGAACTTAAACGGCTGCTGTCTGTGAGCTGCAGCTCTTCGGTTATCCGGTGATGCCCTTACAGCTCACAGTTGTTGACGGTTCTCGGGAATGGGATTACGTCGCGGATGTTGCCCATTCCGGTCAGGTACATAACGCAGCGCTCAAAGCCCAGTCCGAAGCCGGAGTGGCGCACAGAACCGTATTTCCTCAGATCCAGATAGAAGCCGTAGTCCTCCTTCTTAAGGCCCAGCTCATCCATGCGGGCAAGGAGCTTCTCATAGTCGTCCTCTCTCTGGCTTCCTCCGATGATCTCTCCGATTCCAGGTACCAGGCAGTCCATGGCGGCTACAGTCTTTCCGTCCTCATTCATCTTCATATAGAAGGCCTTGATCTCCTTCGGATAATCTGTAACAAATACAGGGCGCTTGAAGATCTGCTCTGTCAGGTAGCGCTCATGCTCTGTCTGCAGGTCGCAGCCCCAGAATACCTTGTAATCAAACTCGTCGTTGTGCTCCTCCAGAAGCTTCACGGCCTCTGTGTAGGTCACATGGCCGAACTCGGAGTTTAATACGTGGTTCAGCCGGTCGAGCAGTCCCTTGTCAATAAACTGGTTGAAGAAGTTCATCTCCTCCGGTGCGTGCTCCAGCACGTAGCGGATCACATATTTTAACATGCTCTCTGCAAGAGCCATATTGTCGTTCAGATCGGCGAATGCCATCTCCGGCTCGATCATCCAGAATTCAGCCGCATGGCGGGTGGTGTTGGAGTTCTCAGCGCGGAAGGTGGGGCCGAAGGTGTAGACATTCCGGAAGGCCATGGCGTAGGTCTCCGCGTTCAGCTGGCCGCTGACCGTTAGGTTTGTGGGCTTTCCAAAGAAGTCCTGGGAGAAGTCTACAGAACCGTCGGAAGCTTTGGGAACATTGGCCAGATCCATGGTTGTCACCTGGAACATCTCTCCTGCGCCCTCGCAGTCGCTTCCCGTAATCAGAGGCGTGTGGACATAGACAAAGTCCCTCTCCTGGAAATACTGGTGGATGGCGTAGGCGATCAGGGAACGCACGCGGAACACAGCCTGGAAGGTGTTCGTCCTCGGACGCAGATGGGAGATGGTTCTCAGATACTCAAGGCTGTGGCGTTTCTTCTGAAGCGGGTAGTCAGGGGAGGATGCTCCCTCCACTAAAACCTCTGTGGCCTGGATCTCAAAGGGCTGCTTGGCCTCCGGTGTGGCGACGAGAGTTCCCTTTACGAGTATAGCCGCTCCTACATTCAGCTTGCTGATCTCATTGAAATTTTCCATATTGTCATGGTAAACGACCTGAAGCGTTTCAAAGTAGCTTCCGTCGCTGACTACGATAAAGCCAAAGGTTTTGGAATCGCGGACGCTTCTCACCCATCCGCCGATCCGGATTTCTTTTCCAAGGAATTTTTCCCTGTCCCTGTAAATCTCTCTAACGGTAATTAAATCCATAACAGTGCTCCTTTTGTGTTTAATAAACGGCCCGGATGCCGTTAAAGCCGACCGCTCCCCAGAACAGAAACGGCGCCGATGACGCAGTTTTTCTGCGGAGGCCTTCCGAACCGATTTGTGTTTCAGAAATAGAACCAGACTCTGTCTGAGATTTTCAGACAAATTTTCAATGAAGCCATTATACTGTATTTTTCCTGTGGATTCAAGGGGAAGAAAGGGATTTTTAAACTGCTGGTTGTATATACAGGGGATGGAAAGCACAATATACAGTGGAATTTGACATTTTATGGTGATATGACAGACAAAATGTCGGAATATGTACAAAAAATATAGAAAATCATTTGGTAATTTGTTCACTTTTTCCAATTATTGTGCTATAATACATGATACAGAATAAAGCACACAAGCAAATATACATCAAGGGGTGATAACGTGATCAAAAAAGAAATGATTGCTATGCTTTTAGCAGGTGGGCAGGGCAGCCGCCTGGGCGTCTTGACACAGAAAGTGGCAAAGCCGGCGGTTTCCTTTGGCGGAAAGTACAGGATTATTGACTTCCCGCTCAGCAACTGTATTAATTCGGGAGTTGACACGGTGGGAGTTCTTACTCAGTATCAGCCGCTGCGTCTGAACGCCCACATCGGAATTGGTATTCCGTGGGATCTGGACCGCAATGTTGGAGGGGTTACCGTCCTTCCGCCGTATGAGAGAAGCAAGGGAAGCGACTGGTATACAGGAACGGCCAACGCTATTTATCAGAATCTGGAATATATGGAAACGTATAATCCGGACTATGTGCTGATCCTTTCCGGCGATCATATTTATAAGATGGACTACGAAGTGATGCTGGAATATCACAAGGCAAACAATGCGGATGTCACGATCGCAGCTATGCCTGTACCGATTGAAGAGGCAAGCCGTTTCGGAATCCTGATCACAGATGATAAAAACCGCATTACGGAATTTGAAGAGAAACCTGCTAACCCGAGAAGCAATCTGGCGTCCATGGGAATTTATATTTTCAGCTGGCCTGTACTTCGTGACGCTCTTATTAAGCTCTCAGAGGAACCAGGCTGCGACTTCGGAAAACATGTCATCCCTTACTGCTTCTCGTCTGGAAAGAGAATATTCGCCTATGAGTACAACGGTTACTGGAAGGATGTGGGAACTCTCGGCTCCTACTGGGAAGCAAATATGGAGCTGATAGATATTATTCCCGAGTTTAATCTGTATGAGGAGTACTGGAGAATCTACACAAAGAGCGATATTATTCCGCCCCAGTATATATCCTCCGATGCCAGGATTGAGAGAAGCATCATAGGAGAGGGTTCTGAGATTTACGGCGAAGTGACTAACTCCGTAGTAGGAGCAGGCGTCACCATCGGCGAAGGGGCAGTGGTGAGGGATTCCATCATAATGAAGGGAAGTGTGATTGGCGCAGGCACGGTTGTGGACAAGGCTATAGTTGCCGAAGATGTGGTGATCGGCCAGAATGCACAGATCGGCGTAGGCGATTATGCTCCCAGCAAATATGATCCGAAAGTATATCAGTTTGATCTTGTGACCATCGGTGAACATTCCATCATTCCCGACGGCGTGAAGGTGGGAAGGAACACTGCTATCTCAGGTGAGACAGAGAGCTCAGATTATCATGGCGGATTACTGGAAAGCGGAGACTATATCATAAAGGCAGGTGGAGTACAATGAGAGCGATCGGTATTGTTTTAGCAGGCGGAAACAGCAAGAGAATGAAAGAACTATCCAACAAGAGGGCAATCGCTGCCATGCCGGTGGCAGGAAGCTTCCGAAGCGTTGACTTTGTACTCAGCAATATGAGCAACTCCCATATCCAGAGTGTGGCTGTGCTTACCCAGTACAATTCCCGTTCCCTGAATGAGCATTTAAGTTCTTCCAAGTGGTGGGATTTCGGAAGAAAACAGGGAGGCATGTATGTGTTCACCCCCACAATCACGGCAGAGCACAGCGACTGGTACAGGGGAACGGCTGACGCCCTCTACCAGAATCTGGATTTTCTTAAAAAGAGCCATGAGCCATATGTGGTGATTGCAGGAGGAGACTGTATTTACAAGCTGGATTACCACAAGGTTCTGGAGTATCATATTGAAAAGAAGGCCGACATCACCATTGTGTGCAAGGATGTAGGGCCGGAAGAGGATACCACCCGATTCGGACTTGTCAAGACAAACGAGGAGGGACGGATCATTGACTTTGAGGAGAAGCCGATGCTTGCTACCTCCAACACGATTTCCTGCGGCATCTATGTAATCAGAAGACGCCAGCTCATTGAACTTCTGGAGCGCTGCGCTGCTGAAGACAGATATGATTTCGTGACGGATATTCTGGTGCGCTATAAGAATTTAAAGAGAATTTACGCATACAAGCTGGATTCTTACTGGAGCAATATTGCTTCTGTAGATTCCTATTACAAGACGAATATGGATTTCTTAAAGCCGGAGGTAAGGCACTACTTCTTCCGCGAGTATCCTGAAATTTATTCCAAGGTAGACGATCTTCCGCCTGCCAAGTACAATCCTGGAGCGGAGGTAAAGAACAGTCTTGTTTCCAGCGGCTGTATTCTGAACGGAACCGTTGAAAACTCCGTCCTCTTTAAAAAGGTCTATATCGGAAACAACTGTGTGATTAAGAATTCGATTATTCTGAATGATGTGTATATCGGTGATAACACAGTTATTGAAAACTGTATCGTAGAAAGCCGCGATACCATTCGTGCAAACACTACGCATATCGGGGCGCCGGACAATGTAAAGATTGTGATTGAGAAAAACGAGCGCTTTACCATATAGTGAGCCGGTCAGCTGACAGTGCACAGACTTAACTTGACATGGGACGGAAGAGGGGTTAATTTATGCAGATTACAGATGTGAGAGTAAGACGGATTGAAAAGGAAGGCAAGATGAGAGCGATTGTGTCCATCACACTGGACAATGAGTTTGTCGTCCACGACATCAAAGTAATTGAGGGGGAGAAGGGACTTTTCATTGCCATGCCGAGCCGCAGGGCCACTGACGGCGAGTACAGGGACATCGCTCATCCGATCAACTCTTCGACAAGAGATATGATCCAGAAGGTGATTCTCGAGAAATACGAGCAGACGGCAGAGGAGCTTGCACAGAACGAGCCGGAAGCATAGCAGAGGCGGCAGACAAGCATGAAGGCGTCTGCTGATGATGGCTGTAAAACCGTTTGCAGACGAACCGGCCTGAAAGATAAATACAAAAGATAAAAAAGAGGGGAAGGAAGATGCACGCTGGGGTGCAAGTCCTTCCCTTCTTTTATATAACAGGAAACTTCGTTCCCTGTTATATAAAAACGCTCCGCGGGGATCGCACTGCGGCGGAAAGGAAACTGCCGCTTTTGCGACCCGCCGCAGGCGGAGAATCCTGCTTCGCAGGATTCTTTCTTAAATATAACAGGAAAATTCCTTCCCTGTTATATAAAAACGCTCCGCGGGGATCGCACTGGGGCACAAAAACAGGGAACCGCTTGACAGATGTGCCGGCAGCCGTTAGAGTATAAAAGAAATTTGCCCAAGCCGGAATACGGCCTTAGTTTGAGGTGTAAAACCGGAGGGCAGAAAACTGAGTAGAGAAAGGAAAATTCTATGAGCGGAACTGTTTTTTCCCTGCTTCCCCCGGTGGCTGCAATCGGGCTGGCTCTGCTGACGAAGGAGGTTTACCTCTCCCTTCTGATCGGAATTCTGGCAGGCTGCTTCCTGTTTTCAGGGGCAAATCCCATCCATGCAGTGGAAACCATGACTGGGATTATGGGAGGAAAGATAGGCGAAAATGTTAATATTCTTTTATTTCTCTCCTTTTTGGGAATAATTGTGGCGCTGATTACCCGATCCGGTGCCTCCAGGGCTTATGGGGAATGGGCGTCCGGTGCGATTAAGACAAGGAGAGGAGCGCTGCTTGCCTCCATGTTTCTGGGCGCCCTTATTTTTGTGGACGACTATTTTAACTGCCTGACGGTCGGCACGGTGATGCGCCCTGTGACGGACAAGCACAGGATCAGCCGGGCAAAGCTGGCCTACATTATCGACGCTACGGCAGCTCCGGTGTGCATCATTGCTCCCATTTCAAGCTGGGCGGCGGCTGTGGGTTCCTCTCTTCCGGCGGACAGCGGAGTGGACGGCTTTTCCCTGTTTCTGCACACCATCCCGTTTAACCTCTATGCGATTCTCACCATCATCTTCCTGCTGTTTGTAATTTTAAATGACTTTGATTTTGCAGCGATGAAGCGATATGAGGAGGAATTTCTGAAAACCGGCAGGGAAAAGACCGTGGAAGGGGAAACAATCGAAGCCGGAGGAAGAGGAAAGGTCGCAGACCTGGCTGTGCCGATTCTTGTGCTGATCGTTCTGTGTGTGGGAGCTATGCTCTACACAGGCGGAATTCTGGAAGGCAAGGGTGTTGTGGAGGCCTTTTCCGGGTGTGACTCGGCGCTGAGTCTGGTACTTGGCTCCTTTTTTACTCTGGTGTTTATCTTTGCCTTCTATCTGGCCAGGCGGGTGCTCTCCTTTAAAGATTTCTGCGGCACATTCGCTTCCGGCATCAGGGCTATGATACCGGCAGTCATGATCCTGTGCCTGGCCTGGACGCTGTCGGGAATCTGCGGCGAGGAGTATCTGAATATCGGAGGCTATGTGAGCAGTGTGGTTGGGGCAAGCCCTCTGGTGGGAGCGCTGCTGCCGGCTCTCCTCTTTCTGGTGGCTGCCGGCCTTTCCTTTTCCACGGGTACCTCCTGGGGGACCTTCGGGATTCTCATCCCCATTGCCTTCGCCGTGGTGGGGGCTGAGGATTTGAATGGACTCACCATCGCCACATCGGCAATTCTGGCGGGAGCGGTCTGCGGGGATCACATGTCTCCCATTTCAGACACCACGATTCTGGCTTCTGCCGGCGCCCAGTGCGATCATATCAACCATGTATCCACACAGCTTCCCTATGTGCTGTGTACAGCTGGTTTTTGTGTCATCGGCTACCTGGCCGCCGGACTGACGCGAAACGGCTGGACGGGAACGGGGACAGCAGCAGCTCTGGTGTTTGTTTTTCTGTTCTGGATGAAAAAAAACAGGAAAGGGTGATAGCCTGTGCAGAAATCCTTTTAATTTCCATAAAAGAACAGTCAGCAATGAAGAGCAGACAGGAAAGTCTGTGGTATAAATTCCTCTGTTTTACAGATACTACATTTACGGGTAACACAGAAAGATAAATGTAGAAAAATATGTAAAACGGAGGAATTTTTATATGAAAGCTACGGGAATTGTCAGAAGGATTGATGACCTGGGCCGCGTTGTAATCCCCAAGGAGATCAGGCGCACCCTTAGGCTTCGGGAGGGAACCCCTCTGGAGATCTTTACAGACCGGGAGGGGGAAATTATCCTGAAAAAATATTCCCCTATGGTAGAGCTGACTGCCTTCGCCTCCCAGTACGCCGAGGCTATGGCCCAGAGCACGGGCCTTTTAGTGTGCATCACAGACAGGGATCAGGTGATTGCAGTGTCAGGAGGACCCAAAAAAGATTATCTTCAGAAGCCTGTCAGCAGGCAGCTGGAAACCCTCATCGGGGAACGCCAGATTGTGACGGCGGGAAAGGACGACAGAAATTTTATTCCCATTATCTCCGAAGAGCCGGAGGGCGTAACGGCACAGGTGATTGCCCCCATTATCTGTGAGGGAGATGCCATCGGCGCTGTGGCGCTCCTGAGCCGGGAGTCCAGAATAAAATTCGGAGAGCCGGAGCTGAAGCTGGTCTCCACAGCCGCCGGTTTTCTGGGACGTCAGATGGAGGGCTAAGGAGATTTTAAGAGCGGATGTCCAGGGCGTCCTTCAGGCAGGGCTGGCTGCGGCAGTTCAGTCCCATGCTGCGAAGGATGCCTTTTTTGTTCTGCAGGAGAGACCTTGTTCTTCCCTTTCCGGGAGAGGATGTGTTACAATCCATAGGTAAAGAAATCCGAAGGATAGGCATTATGCTGAAAGGGGGAAGCGGCTGTGGAAGAATATCTGAGAGAAAAGAAGAGAGAATATTCAGAGGAGAGGAAGGCTCCGTACAGTCTTGAGGATCTGAGAAACATTATGAGGATCCTCCGATCAGAGGAGGGCTGCCCGTGGGACAGAAGGCAGACCTTTGAGAGTATGGTCTCCTGTGTGACAGAGGAGGCCAAGGAGGTGATTCAGGCTGTAAAGCAGCAGGATATGGACAATCTCTGCGAGGAGCTGGGAGATCTGCTGTTTCAGGTGGTATTTTACAGCCAGATGGCGCAGGAGCAGGGCCTCTTTACTTTTGAGCAGGTGGTGGACGGGATCAGTGCCAAAATGGTCCGCAGACATCCGAAGGTTTTTGGAGGAAGAGTGCCGGAAACAGACGAAAAAGAAGGCAGCCAGTGGGAGCAGATAAAAAGGGCTGAAAAAGCTGAAAAAGCCCGTGCCCAAAAAGCTAAAAAAGCATAAAAAACCTTGACAAAGCAGGTATAAATGTATATAAATGTAAGGTAAAGTGTTTAGCGGTTTAGCAGGAGTAATACTGCTGTTTTGGCCTTCGGGCTTCAGGGCAGCCAGGACTCATTCGCAAGAAGATGTAGGAGGAATCAATCATGAATAAGACAGAGTTAATCGCAGCTGTAGCTGAGAAGGCAGAGCTTTCCAAGAAGGACGCAGAAAAGGCAATCAAGGCTTTCACAGATACAGTTTCTGAGGAGTTAGTTAAGGGCGGAAAGATTCAGTTAGTTGGTTTTGGAACCTTTGAAGTTTCTGAGAGAGCAGCAAGAGAGGGAAGAAACCCGAAGACAGGCGAGACAATGCCGATCGCAGCTTCCAAGACACCAAAGTTCAAAGCTGGAAAAGCGTTAAAGGATATGGTAAACGCATAATTAAATGAGATTAGATAAGTTTTTAAAGGTATCGCGTCTGATCAAGCGCAGAACAGTGGCCAACGAGGCCTGCGATGCAGGGCGAGTGCTGGTCAATGACAAGGCAGTCAAGGCATCCTATGCGGTGAAAACAGGGGACATCATAGAGATTCAGTTTGGGGTGAAATCTGTGAAGGTGGAAGTCCTCGATGTGGCCGAGACGGTGAAAAAGGATGACGCGAAGGAACTTTACCGTTATTTATAACATAAAGAGACAGACCTCCTAATATATTTAACAATAGTTAAATATGTCAGGAGGTTTTTGTTATGGAAGAAAAGATAAACCGACGTCCCCACCGGCTGGATCTGATGAACCGGGGCAAGGGCAGCGTGACGGGAATTCAGGACGTAGTGGCTTTTGACGAAAATCAGATTGTTCTGGACACAGACATGGGCCTTCTCACGGTCAAGGGAAAAGGACTGCATGTCAGCCGCCTGACGCTGGAAAAGGGAGAGGTGGATATAGAGGGGATGGTCGACAGCCTTACCTATTCGTCTAATGACAGCTACCGCAAACAGGGGGAATCGCTGTTTGCCCGTCTGTTTAAATAGAGGCGGCCGTATGGATACAATGTACACGGAGCTTTCTCTTGCGGCGGCCGGATTCGTTCTGGGGATTTTTTTGATGGCGGTCTACGATGTACTGAGGCTGTTTCGGTTCCTCGTTTCTCATACTCCCCTTTGGACAGGCCTTGAGGATGTAGTCTATTGGCTGTTTTCCGGCATTTCCTGCTTTGCGCTTCTGAGTGTAAAAAACGGGGGAGAGGTGAGAATCTACATTATTGCTTCTGTGCTCATCGGAATGCTTTTATGGGACAAAACCTTCAGCCGGATTCTGCCTGCCCTATTGAAAAAAGTGAAGAAATATTTTAGAATGAAGAAAAGATGAAGATGCAGGAGCTTACAGCTCCCCAGACAAGCAGAACACGTAAAGGAGGCGGCCTGAGTGAAGAAAAACAGCAGAACAGCGAGAAGAAAGAAGAAGGAGAGAGCCGCCAACCGTCTTGCCCTTACAGGCATCACCCTGGTTGTGCTCAGTCTGGCTATCACAGTGCATTTAAGCGGGATCTCCCTGAAGGAAAGGGATCTGCAGTACCGCCTCCGGGAGGAGCAGCTGGAAAAGGAGAAGGCTGCAGAGGAAAAGCGGGCGGAGGATCTGGAGGAGTACCGGGTTTACGTCCAGACAAAAGAATATATAGAAAAAGTTGCGAAGGAAAAGCTGGGACTGGTCAATAAGGACGAGATCCTTCTGAAGCCGGAAAAGTAAGAGGATTGCAGAAATTGCGCAGTCCAGGCAGAACAGGAGAGAATCCTGTCACTAAATTTTTCAAAAGACGCCGCAGATTTGACAAATATTTCCCTCCGGCCTGTATATAATAGGGTTCACGCAGGTCAGGAGGGGATTTTTATGCTTGGAAAGAAAATACATAGAGATATGGCTGATGTGAATGTCTACACGGCGAAGCGGCTTCGGGAGATGGCTTGCTCCCTGAGCGGCCTTGCCAGAGCCTTTACGGACGAGGTGGGGGCAAAGCGTCAGCTGAGCTTTGAGGACGGCCTTGCGGCCATGCAGACGGCGGGGGCCATGGTGTGCGGCGACTGCAGCAAATGCAATCTGTATGAGACAGGACAGAAGGAGGACAGCTATTATCTGTATTACCTTCTGAGGGCGTTTGAGCAGAAGGGGAAGGTGGACGAGGAGGACATGCCCAGGCTGTTCAATGAAACCTGCCGCAGGAGGGAGGAGTACTTAAGTCAGCTTAACAGGAATCTGGGGCGGGCCACCATGAATCTCACCTGGAAAAACCGATTCTTGGAGAGCAGGGACGCGGTGATTGTGCAGTTTCGTGAGATGGCGTCCATTCTCGAGGAGTTTTCCGGCCAGATGGAGCAGGCGGCTGATATTACAGGAAACTATGAGGACAGCGTGCGGTATCTGTTCAGGCGCCACCACATGAAGGTGGAGAATATGCTGATACTGGAATATGAGAATGAGCAGAGGGAGGCGTATCTGACTGTGAGAACTCTGGGCGGCAGGTGTGTGACCTCCAGAGATGCCTCGGACATTCTGACCCGAGCGGTGGGAGGACGCAGATTCGGCATCGCAAGGGACAGCAAGAGCATTATCACAAAGAGGACAGGCACCTTCCGCTTTGTGGAGGAGGGGAAATACCAGATGATCCACGGAGTCGCCAGGGCGGTAAGGAATGGAGAGCTGATCTCCGGCGACAGCTTCACCTTTAATGAAAATCTGCCTCATCAGGTCATCATGAGCCTGTCGGACGGAATGGGGAGCGGGCCGGCGGCCTCAGCCGACAGCAGCCGTGTCATAGAGCTGACAGAGCAGCTTCTGGAAACGGGCTTCTCCGCCAGGGCGGCCCTGAAGCTGGTAAATACCGTACTTCTGCTGGCAGGGATGGAGCAGAATCCGGCGACGCTTGACCTGTGCTGCATTGATCTGTGCACGGGGGTTTTAGAGAGCATGAAGCTGGGGGCAGTGGGTACCTTTATTATGGGCCGGGAGGGAGTGGAGCTTCTGGAGTCGGGAAATGTCCCCATGGGAATTATGAATACGGTGGAGCCGATTCTCCTGTCCAGGAAGCTGTGGGATAATGACAGGATTATCATGGTCAGCGACGGAATCCTTGAGGCCCTGCCGGGGGAGGACAAGGAGCAGACGTTCTGCGAGTTCCTAAACGGGCTGGACGTTCAGAACCCCCAGGATATGGCAGACGAAATTCTGCAGTTTGCCCTGTCCTTCTGCTCTGTCCCGGCAGATGATATGACAGTGCTGGTGGGCGGTGTGTTCGGAAAGTAGGCACAGTAAACAGATGGAACGATGAGGGGCCGCAGACGGAACGAGGAGACGGAATGAGCGAGGAGACGGAACGAAAGAGGAGAGAGGAAGGGATAGGATGAGAGAAAAGGTTTCCAGATACATGGAGAAAAACGGCATGCTGAAAGCCGGGCAGCGGGTGGTGGTGGGCCTTTCCGGAGGCGCGGACTCTGTCTGCCTTCTGAGCCTTCTTTCAGATATGAGAAGCAGCCTTTCCATACGGCTGAGGGCCGTGCATGTCCACCATGGCCTGAGAGGACAGGAGGCAGACAGAGATGCCGATTTTTCCCGGGAGCTGTGCAGGAAACTGGATATTCCCTTTATTTTAAAAATGGAAAACGCGCATCAGGAGGCGCAAAATCGCCGGATCTCCGAGGAGGAAGCAGGCCGGCTTCTCAGGTATGAGGCCTTTGAGCAGGAGGCGGCCAGGTGGGAAGATAAGGAGCGGGAGCAGGAAGGAGCGGCACTTCCTGTGCGCATAGCAGTGGCCCACCACGGGGATGACAGCGCGGAAACCATACTCTACCATCTGTTTCGCGGAAGCGGCCTCAGGGGGCTGGCCGGAATTGCGCCGGTACGGGGGCGGGTGATCCGGCCCCTTTTATGTGTTTCCAGACAGGAGATTCTGGAATATCTGAGGGAAGAAGGCCTCTCCTATGTGACGGATTCCACAAACCTTCTGAACGATTACACGAGAAACCGGCTCAGAAATCAGATTCTTCCCATGGCGGTTCAGGAGATAAACCGGGGGGCGGTGGAGCATATTTTAAGGGCCGGGGAGATCATAGGGGAAGCGGATCAGTTCTTTCGGGAACGGGCCGGGAAGTTTCTGAAGAAGGAGGGAATTTGGAAGGAATCCTGTCTGGAGAAGAGCCGGATGCTGGCTGTCCCTGTTTCAGCCCTCGGGAGCCTGGCGCATATTGAACAGGGCTATGTGATCCGGGAAGCATTTTCAGAACTTGGCTGGCCCCTCAGGAATATCGATGCCTCCCATATTGAGTCCATCCTGTCTCTGCTGGACGGGAGAACAGGGGCAGGGGCGGATCTGCCGGGAGGCGTGAGGGCAGAGCGGGTCTATGAAAATCTGGTTCTGAAAAAAAAGGAGAGGGCAGCGGCAAAGGACGGTCTTCCCCGCCTTTCTATGGAAGTAATCCCCCGGGAAAATCAGGCCGAAATTCCCAAAAACAGGTATACGAAATGGTTTGACTATGATAAAATAAAAGATACGTTATCTGTCAGATACCGCCTTCCCGGAGATTACATTACCCTGAAGGGAGGGGGGCGTAAGAGCCTGAAATCCCTGTTTATCGATGAAAAAATTCCCCGGGAAATGAGAGGGAGCATTCCCCTCCTGGCTGAGGGAAACCATGTCCTGTGGATGATAGGGGGAAGGATCAGCGAACACTATAAGGTAACGGAACAGACTAAGAGAATCTTAAAAGTACATTTAGATGGAGGTACAAACTGTGGCTGACAAAATCCGAGTTTTATTGACAGAAGAAGAGGTAAATAAAAGAATCAGCGAAGTGGCTGCTCAGATCAGCAGTGATTACAAGGGCCGTCCGGTTCACCTGATCTGTATTCTGAAGGGAGGAGTATTCTTCACCTGCGAGCTGGCAAAACGCCTTGACCTGGAGGTGTCCCTGGATTTCATGTCTGTTTCCAGCTATGGCTCCGGCACAGAGTCCAGCGGAATCGTGAAGATTGTCAAGGATCTGGATGAGCCTCTGGCGGGCAAGGATGTGCTCATTGTGGAGGACATCATTGACTCCGGACGCACACTGGCGTATCTGATCGAGGTGCTGAAGCAGAGAAATCCAAAGAGCATCCAGCTGTGTACGCTGCTTGACAAACCGGAGAGGCGAGTGAAGAAACAGGTTCAGGTAAAATACACCTGCTTTACGATTCCGGACGAGTTCGTCGTAGGCTACGGACTGGACTATGATCAGAAATATAGAAATCTGCCGTACATCGGCGTGGTGGAAGTATAAGGAGGAAGACCGTTGAAACAGAGACAGCCATTTGGAGGATTTCTCCTCCTCTTACTGGCATTTTTTATGCTCGGTATGATCTGGATGAAGACGCCGAACAGCTTTCTGGGAAATGAGGCCATGACAGAGCAGGATGTGATGGTGGCGCTTGAAAACGGAAGCATAGAGAGAGCCTTGATTTTACCGAACGCGGAAAATGATACTGGGCGGCTCAAGCTCTGGATGAAATCCGGGGAGCAGGAGGAGGTAAACGTCCTGAGTGTAAGCCAGTTTGCCTCGGATTTTCAGAAAGAGGGGATTCCCTATGAGGTAAACGATATCCCAAGAGAGAACAGTATGCTGAACATCATCCTGCCGGTTCTCCTTTCCGCTGCCATTCTGGTGGCATTCTTTATGTTTATGAATACCAGAAATGCAGGCGGAAGCAACGCCAAGATGATGAATTTCGGCAGAAGCAGAGCCAGGATGACCCGAGACAGCAAGGTGAATTTTACTAATGTGGCGGGGCTCAATGAGGAGAAGGAGGAGCTTGAGGAGATTGTGGATTTCCTTAAAAATCCCCAGAAATATACAGGCGTCGGCGCCCGGATCCCCAAGGGAGTGCTTTTGGTGGGCCCGCCTGGAACGGGAAAGACACTTCTGGCCAAGGCCATTGCCGGGGAAGCCGGCGTTCCCTTCTTCTCCATCTCCGGTTCAGACTTCGTGGAGATGTTTGTGGGAGTAGGCGCATCCCGTGTCCGCGATCTGTTTGAAGACGCGAAGAAAAATGCACCCTGTATTGTGTTTATTGACGAGATTGACGCAGTGGCCCGTCAGAGAGGAACAGGTATGGGCGGCGGCCATGACGAGAGGGAGCAGACCTTAAACCAGCTTCTGGTGGAGATGGACGGCTTCGGAGTGAACGAGGGAATTATCGTGATGGCTGCAACGAACCGTGTGGATATCCTTGACCCGGCCATTCTGAGACCGGGGCGCTTTGACAGAAAGGTGGCAGTGGGAAGGCCGGATGTCAGAGGCCGCGAGGAGATTCTGGCAGTCCACACCAAGTCAAAGCCTCTCGGAGATGACGTGGATCTGCACCGGGTGGCCCAGACCACGGCAGGCTTTACAGGTGCTGATCTGGAAAACCTGATGAATGAGGCGGCTATCAATGCGGCGAAGGAGAACCGGAAATATCTTGTCCAGGCCGATATTGACAGAGCCTTTATCAAGGTGGGAATCGGAACAGAGAAAAAGAGCCGGATTATGTCGGAGAAGGACAGGAAGATCACAGCCTACCACGAGACAGGCCACGCAATTCTGTTCCACGTGCTGCCGGAGGTCGGCCCGGTGCACACCGTCTCCATTATCCCTACAGGAACGGGAGCAGGAGGCTACACCATGCCTCTGCCGGAGAAGGATGAGCAGTATATTACAAGGGGCAGGATGCTCCAGCAGATCATGGTATCCCTGGGCGGAAGAATTGCCGAGGAGCTGATGTTTGACGACATCACTGCCGGGGCGTCCCAGGATATCCGCCAGGCTACGGCCATAGCCAGGGCCATGGTGACGGAGTACGGTATGTCTGACCGGATTGGTATGATCAATTACGGAAATGAGAGCAGCGAGGTCTTTATCGGACGGGATCTGGCCCATGCCAGAAGCTACGGCGAGGAGGTCGCCACAAAGATTGACGAGGAGATCAAGCGCATCATTGACGAGTGCTACAAGAAGGCGAAGGAGATTATCATGGAGCATGAGGAGGTTCTTCACCGGTGCAGCAGCCTGCTTCTCGAAAAGGAAAAAATCGGTCAGGCTGAGTTTGAGGAGCTGTTTGACGAGACTGTGGAAAACAGTGAAAAGACGGAGCAGAATGCCTGAAAACAGGGTGTTTTCGGATGACTCTTTGATCGTTTGTGCGAAATGGCGGCTGATATTTTCCGGGGTTTTGGCAGCGGTTCGCGATATGCACAAAAAAGCCTTTGAAATTCTCTTATGTTTGTGCAGACTTATTTTATCGCCTATGCTATTATAATACACGTAACCCCCCAATACATTATATAGTTTTTGCTACACCCCATAAAAACGAAATACCTTCTCCTAAAAAGGCCAGCTTACCCCGCTGGCCTTTTTACTTGCAGTCATTCAGTCTCCCGCTCTGCGGCAGCAGTCTGAACGGCTGCTTTTACTTTCTTTAAATCTTTCTTTTCTGTTGTGTATTGGCATAGGATGGGATAAAATATAGAAAAAGATAACAAAAAGCAGCTTACCTGAGCGCGCGGCGGACAGGCGGATGCAGCTGAAGCTGGCCGGACGGCTGAAGGCGCAGGGAAGAGAGTAAGGGAATGATGATGATGAAGATTAACAGGGAAGCGCTGTTCTGTGATGAGACGGAGGACTACAGGAGTCCCTATGAGCCGGATACGGGGGATACCGTGTGTTTCAGGCTGCGCACAGGGCGGGACAATGCAGACTCTGTTTTTTATTTAGAGCCTGATACAAAGGTGAGAAGGCGCATGAGACGCGTGTTCAGTGAAGGACGGTTTGACTACTATGAGATAACGATGGAGCTGGGGGAAGGTCCCGTTTCCTACTGCTTTGAGATCCGCCTGGGCAGTGAAGTTTGTTATTACAACCGCCTGGGGCCGGAGGACAGGGCGGATGCCTCCTATGCATTTGAGATTATCCCCGGTTTTCACGTGCCGGAGTGGGTGAAGGGCGCCGTTATATACCAGATCTATGTGGATCGCTTCTGCAACGGTGATCCGACCAACGATGTGGAAACGAATGAATATATCTATATCGGAAGCCCTGTTCAGAGAGTCTCCGACTGGGAGGAGCTTCCGGAGAACCTTGATGTGGGCCGGTTCTACGGAGGGGATCTGAAGGGAGTCTGGAATAAACTTGATTATCTGAAAAGTCTGGGAGTTGAGTGTATCTATCTGAACCCGGTTTTTGTTTCCCCGTCCAATCACAAATATGACTGCCAGGATTATGAGCACATCGATCCTCACTACGGAGTCATCGCGGAGGATCTGGATCTGCTGGTGGACCCCAACGACATGGACAATGACATGGCCGGCAAATATGCCACCAGAACGGCTGACATGACAAACTTAAAGGCCAGCGACGATTTTTTTGCCGCCTTTGTGGAGGCTGCGCATGAAAAGGGGATCCGGGTGATCGTGGACGGCGTATTCAACCACTGCGGTTCTTTTAACAAGTGGATGGATGCAGAGCTGCTTTACCAGCACGAGGGAAATTATGAGCCGGGCGCTTATGTTTCGGCCGACAGCCCGTACAGGAGCTATTTCAAATTCAACAATAAGGACGGCTGGCCCTTTAATGACAGCTATGACGGCTGGTGGGGCTTTTCGACCCTGCCCAAGCTCAACTATGAAGAATCGGAGAAGCTCTGCGAGGCCATTATGAATGTGGCCAGAAAGTGGGTGTCTCCTCCCTTTAACGCTGACGGCTGGCGCCTTGACGTGGCGGCAGACCTGGGCAGGAGCAGTGAGTTCAACCATAAGTTCTGGAGAAGATTCAGGGATGCGGTGAAGAAAGCTAACCCGGAAGCTGTGATCCTGGCAGAACACTACGGCGATCCGTCCAGCTGGCTGGATGGCAGCCAGTGGGACACGGTGATGAATTACGACGCCTTTATGGAGCCTGTTTCCTGGTTTCTGACAGGGATGGAAAAGCACAGCGATGAGGCGAATGAGAGCCTTTTTGGAAACGGCGCGGCATTTTTCGACATGATGCGCTACCATATGTGCAGGATGCAGCCTCAGTCAATCCAGGCGGCTATGAATGAGCTCTCCAACCATGACCATTCCCGGTTTATGACCAGGACAAACCGCCGGGTGGGACGCCTTGCCAGCGCCGGAGCCCAGGCGGCGTCAGAGGGCATAAGCTACGGCATATTCCGCCAGGGAGTGGTGATGCTGATGACCTGGCCGGGAGCGCCCACCATTTATTACGGAGACGAGACGGGACTCTGCGGCTGGACGGACCCGGACAACAGAAGGACCTACCCCTGGGGGAAAGAAGATCAGGAGCTGATCGAGTTCCACCGGTATATGACAGGAATCCATAAGCGGTATCCAGCCTTCAGGAAGGGATCGGTGAGGAAGCTGCTGGCAGAACAGGATCTGATCGCCTATGCCCGGGTGGTGGAGGGCTGGAAGCCCGGAAGTCATGCACAGGCTCTGGGAAGGGGCTTTGCCAGAGCAGACTTTTCCTGTCTGGAGACAGGGGATACAGGGCATCTGTCAGAGCAGTTCAACAGAGAGCGGCGGGAAAATGAGAGCCGGGCAGTGGTGGCTGTCAATACTGCCATGGAGGAAAAAGTGGCGGAAATTCCTGTCTGGCAGGCGGGAATTACAGACGAGATGGAGCTTCACCGCCGGATGCTGACCTATGAGGAGGGCTATAATGTGGGCCGCATCATCTATGAGGTGAAGGACGGGATGGCAAGGATTTCTGTCCCGGCCAGAGGAAGTATAGTCCTGGTGGCAGTGAGAAAACAGGAGGATGAGGCGTAAGCTATGGATGGAGCCTCCTGCAGAAAGAAAAATTTGCCCAAGCTTTCCCCATGGCTGAACGGTTACTATTTTATTTTGAAAAGTGCTTGATTTTTTGATAAAATTGTGTTATTATCTAACACGGTTACAAATCAGCCTGGATGGATTCCCGAGTGGCCAAAGGGGGCAGACTGTAAATCTGTTGCGACACGCTTCGGTGGTTCGAATCCACCTCCATCCATTTCAGCACAAGGATGCTGATTCCCAAAACGGGACACCATATGGGATGCCGCAGTGGCGGAACTGGCAGACGCACAGGACTTAAAATCCTGCGAGGGTTAAACTTCGTACCGGTTCGATTCCGGTCTGCGGCATTGAGATGAGAGCTTTGCTTTGGCAGAGCTCTTTTTTTATATAACAGGAAACTTCGTTCTCTGTTATATAAAAACGCTCCGCGAGGATCGCACTGCGGCGAAAAGGAAAATGCCGCTTTTGCGACCCGCCGCGCAGCAAAATTTCAAACATCAGTCATAGATTGCTTTTCCCTTTGCATACAATAGATAGCAAAGGAGTGATGGCATGTCTAATTATCAGCGGCTAATATCATATATTTATACATACGAAGGCGGAATCAAGGGGAAAAACACAGGGTTCGCCAAGCTGGAGACGAGAAACGGCCAATGCCGCCTTACAGTCAATGTAAAGAAAATCTTTGTGGGCGGAAATCCGCTGGGCGTTTACCTTCTGTCAGGGGACGGAGAACTCAGAATAGGAACGCTTTTTGCCAGAAACGGAGCAGGAGAATTCCGGGCTGTTCTGGATGCCGGCAATGTGGAGGGAAGCCAGAAAACCCTGGAGGAATTTTACGGGCTGACGATACATGACGTGGAGAGCGGCTGGCGGACCTATACAACCGTATGGGAGGATGCGGTGGCTCACGCTGCGGCTGTGGACCTGGCGGGAGTGACGGCTGAAAATGTGCAGAAAAGCAGGAGAGAAGAGGAAAACCAGAGCGCCAAGGTGCTGCCGGAGCTGGTTCTTCCGATTTCCGGGGAGATTGAAAAGGAGCTTGCCAGGGAGGCTGCCGCTGAGAGCAGGGGGGCAGAGCCGGGGCCGGGAGAGGGAGACGGGACTCAGGAAAGCGTTCAAAGAGAGGAGACAGATCCTTTCGCCGCAGGTGAGCGGGATTCGGTGAATGGTGAGAAAGATGCCGGGGGCAGTCCGGATGAGCCTGAAGATCAGACCGTACAGGAGACAGAGGGAGAGCCGGTGAGTCCAGGGGGGACAGAGGAGGATGAGGAAAAGGCAGAGAGTGTGCGGACCCAGGACGGCGGACAGACAGCAGAAGCCGGCGGGCCAGATGAAAAGTGTGAGGAGCAGGAGCATATCCGGAATGAGGAAGCGGCCGCGGCAAAGGGAGGAGACAGGGAGAAGGACGTAAGAAAAGAAGACGGTGAAATCGTGAGGCAGATGGAGGCTGCGCCTGAGCGGAGAGAGAGCAGAAACTATTCAGAGGAGTTCGTTGTCATGCCGGGCCGCCGGGCCGTCGGCCCGGCGGCGGGGGAGCTGCAGAGGGGGATCAGAGCCCGCCTGATTGGAAGATCCGTGCCTCCGGTCAGTGGAGCTCCTGTGATAAATAAAACTTCCGGGAAAGGCAGGGACAGTGCCAGGGAGCCTTTGGCAGAACAAAGGGAGCAGGCTGCCTATGGAAGGCCCCGTTCCAGGAAAAGACCCCAGGAGAGTATGAGCGCGGGAGAATGGGCAAGACAGCTGAATGGAAAAGTGATATATGGAGTCGGAGCGGGAGCAGACCGGACTCAGGAATCCGGACAGACAGGCAGAGAAAGGGAGGAAAAGGGAAGCCATACCCAGGAGACGGAAGAGTTTACGCCCCTTGAGCTGGAGGAGCCGGATATTCTGAGCCACCAGAGAATGTGGGCGAGGCTTCGCAGAAAGTATCCGAAGATTCTGGCTTTTGACTACGATGACGGCTGCGAAATCCTGACCATTAAGCCTCAGGATATCGGTCTGCTTCCGAGAGAGGTATGGGTGTTTGGAAACAACAGCTTTCTGCTTCACGGCTATTACAGCTACCGTTATCTGATTCTGGCCAGGCTGGAAAATCCGGAGGGAGAGCCGAGGTATCTGCTGGGGGTCCCCGGCCATTACCACCCAAATGAAAAATACATGGCCTCCATGTTTGGCTTCCCTGATTTCGTACTGTCGAAAAAGCAGCCATCCGGAGATGACTGCTTCGGGTACTGGTATACAGATATCCGTGTAGGTGAGTGAGCAAAAGGTGCTTTAATAATCGACGCCTCTGAGCTCCACATTTTCCACAAAGGGGCGCACAATGTCCATAAAATGGAGAAGCTCCTCGCGGCTGCAGGCGGAAAACCCTGGAACGAGAACCTGCTCTGAATCCTTGTAGCTCTGCAGATAGTAGGTTCTGCAGCCCTGAATCCATCTGCCGATATCGTAAAAGTCACTTTCTGAGTGAAGTTCTTTTACGACGGTGGTGCGGAATTCACAGGCGACAGAACCTGAGAGCAGAAAGGAGACGCTCTCCTCTATCTTTCCCATATCGATGCCCGGAAGGCCGGCTGCGGCTGCGTAATTGCCGTGGCCGGCCTTGATGTCCATGGCCACATAGTCGATCAGCCCTCTGCGGCAGAGATCCTTTAAAACATCAGGGCGGTAGCCGTTTGTATCCAGCTTGACAGACAGGCCGAGGCTTCGTATGCTGTGGATCAGCTTCTCGAGATCAGGCTGAAGAGTGGGTTCTCCGCCTGTAATGCAGACTCCCTCCAGAAGCCCGGAGCGCTTTTTCAGAAAAGCCAGGACATCCTCCGGGTCAAAGGGGTTCTCCCACGGACCGTTCACCAGATCTCCGTTGTGGCAGAATGGACAGCGGAAATTGCAGCCCCCCAAAAAAATCGTGGAGGCCACATGGCCCGGATAGTCGAGAAGAGTCGTTTTCTGTAAACCTGATATGATCATGGCAGATACCTCGCTGATTTTGAAAGTTATGGCTGAGCACACCGGCAAATGCCCGTCTGGGGAGAGCGGTGGGCAGAACCTACCTGTAAGTATAAAGAAGAAGAGCCGGGATTGCAAGTTTCAGGCTGCGTGAGGCGTCAAAAGCCTGTCAGAGGCTTTCTGTCAGTTTTCTCTTCGGGCTTGCCAGAGAAACAGAGGATAGGATATAATGACTGCGAAGCAGTCATTATATCTGCGCATACCGGTTTCAGCATTTACTGCTGAAAGCCGGGCGCTAAATTCCGCCGGAGGCTGTCATATCCGAAGGATAGGGTATAATGAGCGCAAGCGAGCGGCGAATGGCGATCACAGGCTGTGCCTGTGATATACTGGTACCATGCGCCAGGGAGGGGCTCTTCCATGCCCCCTTTTTTCCATGGCCGACCGGGAAAATGTGTCTGCGAAAGAGGCTGGACATACTGGGATGAGATCGCGGCCGGGAATCAAAACAGACAGGAGAGAAAGATGAGAAAGCTGACAGAAGATGAGCGGTATATGAGAGAGGCGGTCCGGCAGGCAAAGAAGGCCTGGGCTCTCGGGGAAGTGCCTATCGGATGTGTGATTGTACATAGAGGAAAGATAATCGGAAGGGGATATAACCGCCGCACCACAGACGGGAATGTTCTGGCCCATGCGGAGATACTGGCCATCCGAAAGGCGTGCCGGATCATAGGCGACTGGCGGCTGGAAGAATGCACCATGTATGTGACGCTGGAGCCCTGTCCCATGTGTGCCGGAGCCATCGTTCAGGCGAGGATTCCAAAGGTGGTGATCGGCTGTATGAATCCCAAGGCCGGCTGTGCCGGTTCTGTGCTGGATCTGCTCCACGAGGAGGGGTTTAACCACCAGGCAGAGACAGAGGTGGGAACTCTGGGGGAGGAGTGCTCCTCTATGCTGAAGGAATTTTTCAGGGAGCTGAGGGTCAAAGGGAAGGAGAAAAAGCGGCTTCTCCGGGAGGAGGCCGCTGAAGCAGAGGGACGGGAGAAACAGGAGCCGGCGGGCTGAACTCTTCCCGGAAGCGCTGCAAGTCCGGAAAAAACACGCCCTTGACAAAAATACATCCTCCATGTATACTGAACTGGTTAATAAATCATAACTGTGTCATAAAGATTCCGCACAGCCGGGAAGTTAGCGGTGTCCTGTACCTGCAATCCGCTATAGCAGGGGTGATATTCTGCCTCGGGTGCTTTTTTGCAGAGCTGCCCCCCGTAAGTGGCGTTGAAGCTTGGGTCTTACGCAATGGGAATCCATGAACCGTGTCAGGGCAGGAATGCAGCAGCACTAAGTGGAAACTCCTGTGTGCCGTGAGGGCGCCTGGGCCGAGTTAACTGCGAGGGTAACGTCTGTGAGGAGCATTCAAAGCAGAATGTGCGGATTAAAATAATTGACAGCTGTTCAAGAGCGGGAGAGCCTGCTCTGGAATCTGAGAATACAGAGATTAAGCCTTCGCGGCAGATTGGCAGAGGAGCATAAAGAAGTATTGTAAAAATACTGACCTATACTAAGTGAACGGGAAAAAGCTCTATGTGAATGGATAAACCATTTGCATAGAGTTTTCTTTTGTTTATTTCAAATTTTAGCGTCCGCAGGACGCGCAGCCGTCACGAAGGAGACGATTTTGAGGGCCTGGGGGGTATCTCTCAGCAAGCATTTTTGGTCGGTACAATCTGGCCAAAATCGCAAAACATGTATATGTTTGCATTGCTTGCCAATCTGTGAAATAGCCAGAACTTCTTTTCCTCTTGACAGTATCTTTTTTACAGGCTATAATATAACAGTGATATATAACAGCGTTATAGGGAGGCGAATACGATAGACGGAAATCTGACAACCTTAGAACGTATCCACCGAGCTGCAAAAGCGGAGTTTTTAAAAAAGGGCTATAAAGATGCTTCTCTACGAAACATTGTCAAAATGGTAGGCATGACTACCGGGGCATTTTATGGGTATTATAAAAGCAAAGAAGAACTGTTTGAAGCGCTGGTAGGCGAACATTACGATTATATTCTTACCTGCTTCAAGAAGGCGCAGCAGGAATTTGCCGAACTTCCGCACGAACAGCAGCCAGAAGTTATGGGTGATATTTCTGGGATATGTATGTTTGAGATGCTTCATTACGCCTATGAGCATCTGGAAGAATGCAAACTTATCCTCTGCTGTTCAGAAGGGACAAAATTTTCCGGTCTTATTGATGAAATGGTGGAAATTGAAGCAGAAGCAACACATTCTTATCAAAAGATTCTGGAGGAACTGGGGCGGCCGTCCCCAAAGATTGACCCGGTATTAGAGCATATTCTGATCACTGGCATGTTTCATACTTTCTTTGAACTGGTGATCCATGAAATGCCGCTGGATGACGCGGAAAACTATGTAAAGGAAATGCGAGCCTTTTATACGGCCGGATGGATGAAAATTATGGGGCAATAACGCCCTGTAATTTTTGCCGGATGGTTAGCTATAGCTAACCAAAAATATAAGAAGAACGCTTTTGTGTTCTCTTTATCATAGATAAAATAAATAGGTAATTGTTAAAAACAAAGTATCCCAGATGCGGATAACTCAGCCGGCGGGCAACAACTACTGTGAATTGACTCGTAATACCGGCGAGAAAAACATCTGCTCGATGTAAGCTTCAAAGGCGGTTTTGAAGCAGGAAAAAAGAGGGGCGTCCAGGACTTTGGAAAAGTCGCAGGAATCCCGTAATCCCCTGCAGAGGGTAAGTAAAAGGATGAGCAGGGTATCCTCCAGAAACTTGAAAAGGAGGGAGTATCTTCCTGAAACATCTGCTGACAGTCTGAAAAGGTGTCTTTTAAAGTGCTCTGATGATATTTGGTACGCATAAATTTTCTCCTCCGTAGGCAGTGGATATATTGCTGTGGTTACTACTATATTTACCGCCTGCGGAGAGAAAATTTATATAGAAGAAGTAAGAAAATCCAGTAAAATCAATGGGTTTGGCGATTTAACAATCGCCTAATAAAATAAAGGAAAGGAGGAATTTTTTTGAAAAAACAATCTAATCTGTCACGCCTGCTACAGATTGCAGGCAACCACAAATATCTGCTCTATGCTTCATGGGTGCTTTCGGCAATCAGCGCCCTTGTCGCATTAGTGCCCTTCTACTATATCTGGAAAATCATCCAGGAAGTGTTGGAGGTTGCGCCGGATTTCAGCTATGCGCAAAACTTGACCCATAATGGCTGGATGGCGGTGCTATTTGCTGCTATTGCGGTACTGATCTACATAGGAGGTTTGATGTGTTCTCACAAAGGAGCATTTCGTATCGCTGCCAACCTGCGCTTGCAAACGATGAAACATATCGTCAAGCTGCCCCTTGGTTTTGCAGAGCAGTTCGGCAGCGGCAGGCTTCGTAAGATCGTCAATGAATCTAGCGCCGCTACCGAAACCTATCTGGCTCACCAGCTTCCAGACCGCGCCAATGCTATTGCGACACCCTGCGGCCTTTTGGCGCTGCTGCTAATTTTTGACTGGCGGCTGGGGCTTTTGAGTCTTGTTCCGGTCGTGCTGGGATTTTTGATTATGATGGCAATGACCGGAAAGCGGATGCAGGAAAAAATGAAAGAGTATCAAAATGCCCTTGATGATATGTCCAATGAAGCGGTGGAGTATGTACGAGGAATTCCCGTTGTTAAAACCTTTGGACAAACTATCTTCTCCTTCAAAAAGTTCAAGGATTCCATTGATCGGTATAAAGTATGGGTAATCGCCTATACCAAGGAACTTCGGACGCCCATGATGTTCTACACGGCGGCCATCAACGGAGTGTTTGCCGCGCTGATTGCCGGTGCGCTGGTTTTTACCCAAGGCGGCGTTACCAATGATTTCCTGCTGGATCTCATGTTCTATATCATCATTACGCCCATTATCTCCGTTACCCTCACCCGCATCATGTTCCAGAGCGAAAACGCCATGATTGTAGACGATGCCCTGCAGAGAATCGACAGCGTATTGAATCTTAAGCCGCTTGCAGAACCAAAACAGCCGGAACACCCAAGCGACGCTTCTGTACAGCTTAACCATGTTCATTTCAGCTATGACGGAGAAAACGAGGTTATTGCAGATATTTCACTTGCGATTCCTGCAGGGCAGAAAGCGGCCTTTGTGGGCCCGTCCGGGGGAGGTAAAACCACGCTTGCCAATCTGATCTGCCGGTTCTTTGACCCGCAAAGCGGCAGTGTAAAAATAGGCGGTGTGAATGTGAAAAACATTCCGAAAGAAGAACTGATGAATACCGTCTCTTTTGTGTTTCAAAACAGCCGCCTAATTAAAGCATCTATTTTGGAAAATGTACGAATGGGTAAACCGAATGCGACCCGCGAGGAAATCATGGCTGCGCTCCATAACGCACAGTGCGGAGATATTCTTGAAAAGCTGCCCCAAGGTGCAGACACTGTGATCGGCACAACGGGCGTTTACCTTTCAGGAGGTGAACAGCAGCGAATCGCTATTGCCCGCGTCATGCTGAAAGATTCCCCCATCATCATTCTTGACGAGGCCACCGCTTTTGCCGACCCGGATAATGAAACCCGTGTACAGGCGGCCTTCTCCAAACTGTCCGAGGGAAAAACGGTTATTATGATCGCCCATCGGCTTTCTACAGTAGCCGGGGCGGATCAGATTTATGTCATCGAAAACGGCCGGATTGCAGAAAACGGCAATAGTCAGGAGCTGTTGGAAAAGGGCGGAATTTTCAGCCGGATGTGGCAGGACTATCAGACTTCCATTCAGTGGAAGGTTGCAAAGGAGGTACAATAAAGTGATTAAAAGGCTTCAAAAACGATATGCCCTTTCCCAGCAGGGGGCTAAGGATCTGGTGAAAGGCTGTCTGGCCTGCGTCCTTCAAAATCTTTCCTTTATGTTTCCCGTGGGACTTTTGTATTTTTTAGTAGCTGATCTAATGAACGGCGGTGTTCCCAGTGAAAAGCTTATCTTTTACATTATCGGCTGTGCGGTGTGCATCAGCCTGATTCTGCTTACCACTTACATTCAGTATAATGCCACTTATTTTGCCACCTATACAGAAAGCGGAGTGCGGAGGATTACGCTGGCTGAACGACTGCGGAAAATACCGCTGTCTTTCTTCGGGAAAAAGGATCTGGCTGACCTCACCAGCACTGTCATGGCTGACTGTACCTTTTTAGAGCAGAGTTTTTCTCACTTTATACCGGAACTGGCAGGCTCCATTATTTCTACCATTTTGATTTCCATTGGTCTTTTGGTGTCTGACTGGCGCATGGCGCTGGCGGCACTGTGGGTACTGCCAGTTGCCTTTGCCATTGTAGGCTTCTCTGCAAAGGTACAGGAACGGCTTAATCAAAAGGCGATGGATGTGAAGATGGCCTGTGCAGATGGGATTCAGGAGTGCATTGAGACCGTACGTGACCTGAAGGCCAACAACGCTGAGCAGGAATATCTGAAAGGATTAGAAAAGAAAATCCGCGCTGTAGAACACCGCTCTATCCTGAACGAATTTGGATTGGCCGCCTTTGTAGTTTCCGCATCACTCATATTAAAGCTGGGAATCGCCACAGTTGCACTGGTAGGTTCAGCCTTGCTGATAAGAGGCAGTCTCGATGTGCTGACCTTTTTTATGTTTCTGCTTGTTGTATCAAGGCTTTACGACCCGTTGCAAGGAGCACTGCAAAATCTGGCGGCGGTTATCAGCACCCGCACTAACATCGCCCGTATGAATGAGATCCTCGACCATCCGATTCAGCAGGGAGATACTCACCTTTCCAACAAAGGCTATGATATTGTCTTTGACCATGTTGGCTTTGCCTACAACACAGGGGAAAACGTATTGAAAGATGTTTCCTTTACTGCAAAACAGGGTGAAGTCACAGCTTTGGTTGGGCCGTCAGGCGGCGGCAAAACGACGGTTTCCCGGCTGGCAGCAAGGTTCTGGGATGTAAGCCGGGGAAAAATCACTGTGGGAGGCATGGATATTTCCAAAGTTGACCCTGAAGCACTGCTTTCCCTGTTCTCCATTGTATTTCAGGACGTTACCCTGTTTGACAATACGATTCTGGAGAATATACGGATTGGAAATAAGGATGCTACTGACGAACAAGTATTAGCAGCGGCAAGGCTTGCTAATGTAGATGAATTTGCCGAAAAGCTGCCAGATGGCTGGAATACCGCTATTGGTGAAAACGGCTGCGAGCTTTCCGGCGGCGAGCGGCAGCGGATTTCCATTGCCCGCGCTTTCTTGAAAAACGCGCCGATTATTCTTTTGGATGAAGCAACCGCTTCGCTGGATGTAGAGAATGAAACCCTGATTCAAACCGCCCTTTCCCGTCTGATCGCGGATAAGACCGTACTGGTGATTGCTCACCGGATGCGCACCGTAGCCGGAGCGGATAAAATCGTGGTGCTCTCAGCAGGAATCGTAGCGGAAAAAGGTGCACCAGAAAAGCTGATGAAGCAAAACGGCTTGTATGCTCGTATGGTGAGGCTACAGACGGAGAGCCAGAATTGGAAGCTGGCGTAAATTTTTTCTTTGCCGATGTTTCATTGTAGTTAGGTGGTGATGACATGAGAAATTAGCCGCACTGGAAAAACTGTTAGGATAGATTAACTCATTTTTGAATGTATTATAAAAGTGTTCCACAGGCACGTTATCATACGGGCACCCGGCTTTACTCATGCTCTGACGGATTCCGCTCTTCTTACAGTAATCCACAAATTTCCATGAGGTATACTGGCTGCCCTGATCACTGTGCAGGATCAGTCCCTTTCCAGGTTTTTCAGCCCCCAATGCCTGTTCAACCGCTGCTTTAGCCAGCTTTGTATTTATATACTCTGAATTTAAGCTGGATACCACACTGCGGTCATATAAATCCATGACAGCGCAGTTATATCTCATTTTTCCATTAGACAGCCTGATATAAGTAAAGTCTGTACACCATACCAGATTCGGAGCCTTCACTTGAAACTTCTGTCTGAAAAGATTCGGAAAGATCTTCATAGGTCTGTATATGAGAATCCGGTTGTTGTTATAATAGATATTCTTAATCTGATGGAAAATCTCTTGCTTTTTTACTATGATAAGAAGCCCTTAGGTACGGAAACCTTTTGTTCTAATTTCCTTTTTTACAGGAGCTGTTCCAGCCCATCCGTCAGATCTTTGAACCATGGCGCCTCAAAATCATAAATTTTGCCCTGGTCACAGGCTTTCGCAAGCTGCGGTTCGATAGGGATCTGCGCCATCTGTTCAATATGGTGTTCCACCGCCGGCTTTTCTATATTGCTTTTTCCATAGATAAAATGCCTGTCGTGGCAGGAAGGGCACTCAAAATATGCCATGTTCTCTACAAGTCCCAGCACTGGAATATGGAGCATTCCCGGCAGTTATGGGAACATTTTTCTTCTTCACTCATGACATTCTCCTCCGTTTCCGGCACACCCGTGCTTATCCTCCCCACAATGGTGCTCCCCATGGGAATCCTCGTGATGTTCGCAATGCACATCCGGGTCAAAGTTCAGGCTGCCGGACAGGAAATCCGCTACCGCCTGATCAGCCTCGCCGGACACGCCGCCATAAAGCCGAATGCCTGCTGCCGCCAAGGCAGTCTGTGCGCCGCCGCCGATCCCTCCGCAGATCAGCACGTCCGCTTTCATCGCGGTCAACATCCCCGCCAACGCTCCGTGCCCACTGCCGTTGGTATCCGCGATCTCGCTTGCTGTCACCCGGCCATTCTCAATGTCATAGAGCTTAAATTGGGATGTATGTCCGAAATGCTGAAAAACCATTCCATTCTCATAAGTAACTGCAACTCGCATAACTGCGTCTCCTTTCGTCTTTGCGTACATGGAATCTATCTTTTGCTTAAAACAGGTCATGCAGCTGCATGGATGACCGTTTCCGTCGCACAACCTGTAATCGCCCCCTTCAATGCGCAGCGGCAGACCGTCCACCAGCATATCCGCCAATTTTCGCCGGGCATTTTTATACATTTGCTGTACTGTTCCGCGGGCAACCTGCATAAATTCGCTGCACTGTTCCTGAGACATTCCCTCTTTGTCAATTAAGCGGAGGGTCTCATATTCATCCACCGTTAAGACAACGGCAACCCGGTCCCGGTCTCCATCCTTTGGTATGAATACCAAGTTTTGAGGAAAACGGCAAACCCGTCTGCATTTTTTCGGCCTTGGCATCACGCGCCTCCTTGTTTTTGACATTTGCTATTTTCGAGTTCATTATATTCTTGTTTTTGGCATATGTCAATATCCCGCCGAAAAGAACTGACGGTACAGGTTAGCCGCCGATGATTTTCGGCCCGTTTGTCCCGAAGGCTCAAAGGCTTTTTGTTGTTCCAGGATGATCTGCTGGCCGAGATAGATCAGCAGTTGCCATCTGCCGGGGTATGTTCCCGGCACCTTCCAGCAGTTCGGCTTTGTTGAGCAGCTCTTTGCCGCCGGTCTTCTCATGCGGGCTCAGGAAGTTATAGTAAGCGCCCCAGAGGGATACGCTGTGGCAGGCACCTTCTTCCGTACCGTAGCCGCAGGTGATGCGGCAGGATTCTTTAAAAGTGCGGTTCAGACTTTCGATAAGCTGTTTGAAAGGACGGAATTCTTTGGAAACCTCATCATCATTGGTCAGGCCGATCACTTGGGTGTGATATTGTCAAGATTAGCTGACACATTTTTCTCAAGGATATCACTGACTATGCCGCCCGCTCCAAAGTCTCATAATACTGCCTGCGTTTTACCACGGGAGGAACCCTTCCATTGGCAGAGCAGATCCTCCGGTTATTCCAGCAGCTGAGGAAGTATCTCCAAAAAGACTGGCCTGTTAAGGTTTTCAGTAAGTTTTCCGTAAAGATTTTTTCCTTGCCCGCGGAAAAAGATTGTATTATAATTACAAAATGGGTATAGTGTAACCTGAAATACCCATACAAAAGGATAGAAGTGAGAGCAGAAAGGGTGTGTCATTATGAAACGAATTGGTATGCTTACCAGCGGCGGCGACTGCCAGAGCTTAAATGCTACCATGCGCGGCGTGGCGAAGGCACTTTATAAGACTTACGACGACGAGGTAGAAATCATCGGATTTGAAGACGGATATAAAGGACTGATGTATGCGGATTATCGGATTATGAAGCCTTCCGATTTTTCAGGAATTCTGACACAGGGGGGAACCATCCTCGGAACCTCCAGGCAGCCGTTTAAGCTCATGAGAACACCGGATGAGAATGGTCTTGACAAAGTGGCCTCCATGAAACACACCTATTATAAACTGAAGCTGGAATGTCTTGTGGTGCTCGGAGGAAACGGAAGCCAGAAGACTGCAAACCTGCTGAGGGAGGAAGGATTGAACGTCATCCACCTTCCAAAAACCATTGACAACGATCTCTGGGGAACGGACATGACCTTCGGATTTCAGAGCGCAGTCAATGTAGCCACAAACGCTATTGACTGCATTCATACAACTGCAGCATCCCACGGGCGGGTCTTTATCGTAGAGGTAATGGGCCACAAGGTCGGATGGCTGACGCTCCACGCGGGAATCGCCGGAGGAGCCGACATTATCCTGATCCCTGAAATCCCGTATGATTTGGATGTAGTGGTGGATGCCATTAAGAAGAGGACGAAGGCCGGCAAGAATTTCACTATTCTGGCAGTTGCCGAGGGCGCCATCTCAAAGGAAGACGCGGCCCTCACAAAGAAAGAGCTGAAAGAGAAGAGAAAGACGGGACCGGTATACCCCTCTGTCGCCTATGAGCTGGGAGCAAAGATCACAGAAAAGACAGGCCAGGAGGTGCGCGTCACGGTTCCGGGGCATATGCAGAGAGGCGGCGAGCCCTGTCCTTATGACCGCGTGCTGTCCACCCGCCTGGGCGCATCCGCCGCACAGCTGATAGAGAAGGGAGAATACGGCTACATGGTAGCGGTAAAGAACAACGGAATCGTCAAAGTTCCGCTGTCTGAAGCTGCAGGAAAGTTGAAAACTGTCGATCCGTCCTGCGACATGATCCGGGAGGCGAAGGCGGTGGGAATCAGCTTCGGCGATAAATAGATCCATGAAAAAGTGAGGAGTTGAAAGGCCATGTCCTATACAGCCCTTTACCGAAAATGGCGTCCTGTATCCTTCGGGGATGTAAAGGGTCAGGATCCCATTGTAAAGACACTGAAAAACCAGATAACATCAGGCCGCATCGGCCACGCCTACCTGTTCTGCGGCACAAGGGGAACGGGCAAGACGAGTATTGCGAAGATATTTGCCAGAGCGGTGAACTGTGAACATCCGGTGGACGGCAGCCCGTGCAACGAGTGCGAGACCTGCCGCCATATTATGGAGGGCTCCTCCTTAAATGTGGTGGAGATAGACGCCGCGTCCAACAATGGCGTGGAAAATATCCGCGAAATCCGGGAGCAGGTACAGTATCCCCCCACAGAGGGGACATACAGGGTGTATATCATCGACGAGGTGCACATGCTGTCCATAGGAGCCTTTAATGCTCTGTTAAAGACACTGGAGGAGCCGCCGTCCTATGTGATTTTCATTCTTGCCACCACGGAGGTGCACAAAATTCCCATCACGATCCTGTCCAGGTGCCAGAGATATGACTTTAAGCGCATTTCTCTGGATACGATTGCCGACAGGCTCCGGGAACTGACAGAGGCAGAGCATATCGGAGTGGAGGAACGGGCCCTTCGGTATGTGGCGAAGGCGGCAGACGGCTCCATGAGAGACGCCCTTAGCCTTCTTGACCAGTGCGCGGCCTTTCATTTCGGGGAGACCCTGACCTATGACAATGTTCTGGAGGTTTTGGGCGCTGTGGACAACAGCGTGTTTTCAGAGCTGTTCCGGGCTGCCGTGGAGGGGCGCACCAGGGACTGTATCTGCAGAATAGAGGAGATTATCATCCAGGGGAGAGAGCTTTCCCAGTTTGTAAACGACTTTGTCTGGTATCTGCGGAATCTTCTGATTGTGCAGTCGGCAGATGATGCGGAGAATATGCTGGATATGTCCGCGGAAAATATCCGCCTTTTGAAGGAGGAGGCTGCCCTGGCAGACGCAGATACGCTGATGCGCTATATCAGGATTTTTTCAGAGCTTTCAGGGCAGATGCGGTATGCGAGCCAGAAACGGGTGCTTCTCGAGATTGCCTTTATTAAGCTGACCAGGCCTTCCATGGAGCAGAATTTTGACTCTTTGCTCCAGCGAATTGCAGAGCTGGAAAACAGAATAAAGGAGATACCGTCCCCCCAGGAGCTGGCGGCTCTGGCAGCTGCCGGTCAGGCTGGTGCAGCAGACAGGATGAACGGCGCCATGGGAGCCGGCTTTGGAGGCGCCCCCGGCACAGACAGGGACGGAGCCGGTACAGGATCCGGCAAAGCAGGAGCAGACAGCCCGGCTGCTGAGACGGTGATTCTCCCCAAGGCCCAGTATGAAGATCTGATGATGATAAAGAAGGAGCTTGGGAAAATAGCCAGGCAGATGGGGGGATCGGTGCGTCTGGCCCTTCAGGAGGCCGTGCCAAGACCGTCCGGCGAAGGCTGCCTTTCCCTCGAATTCACGGATGTGAATTACTATACCATCGTGAACAGGGAGAATGTTCTGGCTGAGCTTCGCACTCTGGTGGAGCAGAACTATCAGAAGAGCATTGAGTTTAAGGCTCATCTCAGGGAAACGTCGGTCCCTGTCAATACAGCCTATGTCAGCGAGGAGGATCTGGCTGTAATCCACTGCGAGGTGGAGGTGGAGCCTTAGAGAGGCTGACGAAGAGACGGGAGAAAAGCATTTTGAATCTGCAAAGTGCTGAACAAAATGCTGAAGATAAAATAAAACAGACAATATATAAAAGACAGAAATTAAAAATCAGGAGGAAAAACACCATGGCAAAGCGTGGCGGTTTCCCGGGAGGAATGCCCGGAAATATGACAAATTTGATGAAGCAGGCGCAGAGGATGCAGCGCCAGATGGAGGAGACAACCAAGGAGCTGGAGGAGAAGGAGTACACAGCGTCTGCGGGGGGCGGAGCCGTTACGGTTACAGTTTCCGGGAAAAAGGAAGTGCTCTCTGTGAAGCTCTCTCCGGAGGTTGTGGATCCGGACGATATCGAGATGCTTGAGGATCTCATCGTGGCTGCTACGAATGAGGCATTCCGCCAGATGGAGGATGCCAGCTCTCAGGCTATGGCTAAGCTGACAGGAGGTCTTGGCGGCCTGGGAGGCGGTCTCGGCGGAGGCTTCCCGTTCTAAGATGGATTACTACAGCAGTCAGATAACAAAATTGATTGAGGAGCTGTCAAAGCTGCCCGGAATCGGAAGCAAATCAGCTCAGCGCCTGGCCTTTCACATCATAAACATGCCGGCTGAGCAGGTTGAACGCCTTTCATCGGCTATCACGGATGCCAAGAAAAATGTCCGTTACTGCCGGGAGTGCTTCACTTTGACAGACAAGGAGCTTTGTCCCATCTGCGAGAGCGCAAGGCGCGATCACGGCATCATCATGGTAGTGGAGAATACGAGGGATTTGGCCGCATATGAGAAGACCGGAAAGTATGAGGGAGTTTACCACGTTCTGCACGGCGCTATATCTCCGATGCTGGGAATCGGACCCGGCGATATTAAGCTGAAGGAGCTGATGACCAGGCTGCAGAAGGAAGAGGTGAGGGAGGTAATCATTGCCACCAACTCAAGCCTTGAGGGAGAGACGACTGCCATGTATATCAGCAAGCTGATAAAGCCTACGGGGATCAAGGTGACTAGGATTGCCAGCGGTGTTCCCGTAGGCGGCGATCTGGAGTATATCGACGAGGTGACTCTGCTCAGGGCGCTGGAAGGCAGAACTGAGCTGTAAGTAGGAAAGCCTGCCTGTCAGGCGTTAGGAGATGCGAAAGAAATGGATAAGTACGAGTTTAACATAAAGGTTGAACAGATTAAAAAGCTGGTAAACAAAGGGGATTATGAGACAGCGATGAAGATTGCCGACGGAATTGACTGGAGGCGTGTGCGCAGCACCAGTCTTCTGGCGTCGATCTCACAGGTATATGAGAGAAATGAGGAGTATCAGGAGGCCAAGGATATTCTGCTTCTTGCCTTTGAGCGGGCTCCAAGCGGAAGAGGACTTCTGTTTAAGCTGACGGATCTTGCGCTCAGGGAGGGAAATGTGCCTGAGGCCGAGGCGTACTACAGAGAGTTCTGCGAGCTGTGCGGGGATGATCCGAGGCAGAATCTGCTGCGGTACCTGATTCTGGAGGCGAAGAAGGCGCCGCTGGATCAGCTGATTGTGTCGCTGGAGCGCTACTGCCAGGAGGAATTAGACGAGAAGTGGCTTTACAAGCTGGCAGAGCTTTACCAGCAGGCCGGCCGCGAGGAGGACTGCGTTCGTATCTGCGACAAGATTATGCTTCTCTTCGGATTGGGAAAATATGTGGACAAGGCCATGGAATTAAAAAAGAAGTATGCGCCTCTGACCAAGTACCAGATGGATCTGGTGGAAAACCGTGAGAAGTATGAGGAAAAGCTCAGGGCTGTGGAGGAAGAGTACAGCTCAGGGCGCCGCATAGACAGAGATGACGATCTGGATCAGGATTTTGAGCCCGAGGAAGACGAGGCGGAGCAGACTCACGGAAGACGAGGCGGACGCCGTCTGGACTTTGCAGAGCTTCACGAGGCGCAGGCAGAGCAGGATCTGGCCAATGAGATCTCCAAGATCCCGAAGGAGGAGTATCGGGATGAGGAAGATTCTGTGGGAGAAACGAGAGTCCTGGGAGATATCAGAAGAATGAACCGGCAGCCGTCAGATATGCAGGAGCAGGGCGGCGGAGACCCTGACAGGGAAGCACAGGCTGAGACTGGAACAACAGCCGGGATCAGAGCTGTAAGAACAATTCAGGCGGATAAGGCGGCAGCCCGTGCTGACAAAGAGGAAACAGGCCGTCAGGAAGGCTTCAGAGCCGGCCAGGGAGGAGCAGCTGCCTGGGCAGGAGACCAGCTTCAGGGGCAGAGCGCAGCGCCCCAGAAAGATACTGATGCGTACCAGGCAGAGAGTGCAGCAGCCAGGGAGAAGCAGATGGAACAGATTGCCAGAGCCTACGAGGAGGAAGAGGAGACGATTATCGAGGACTGGGATTTAGAGCCTGAGGAGAGTGAGAGCAATCATCTGATGATTGAGGCGGATGATCCTCAGAGCGGTCTGGCGCTGGCCCTTGATTCTTTAAAGAAAATTCACAGAGAACTGGGCACAAAAAATCCGGTTGCAAAAATCAGCGCCCAGAATCTGAACAAAAGAGGGATTTTCTCGGTGGCAGACAGGCTGGTGGGCAAGGATCTGATCGTGGAGCACGCCGCAGATCTGGATGAATTCTCCATCAGGGATCTCAGCGAGCTGATGGAGGCTGACAAGAGCGGCATGATTGTAGTTCTGATTGACACGCCCCTCAGGATGGAGCGCCTGCACAATGGAAACCCGGAGCTGGCAGATAAATTCCAGTATATCGGATGCCGCGCTTCTGAGAGAGCAGAGGATCAGGAGGAGCAGGAAGAAAAGAGAAGACAGGCCGCTGCGTCGGCAGAGGCTGCCCGCCGTCAGGCAGAGTATGAGGCAGAGCAGGAGAGAAGGCGGATTGCCGAAGCTCAGGCAGAAGAAGAGCGCAGGAGAGCGGAATACGAAGCGGAGGCCGCCAGAAAGAGAGCAGAGCAGGAGGAATTAAAGCGCAGGGAAGAGGAGCGCCAGCGCGAGGAGGAACGCCGCCAGGCGGAGATTGATGCTGAGCTCGAAAGAGAGCGCCTGGCAGAATATGCCGCTGAAACTGCCGGAATGGAGCAGGCCGCAGGCACATCCGGAGAGGCAGACAGAGAGTATAGCCGCTCTAATGACGGCTTCAGACAGGAAGACTATACAGAAGAAAGCGGTTACAGTGAAGAAGAGTATGACATGGCTGAAGACCGCAGAGACGATGACGGCTATCAGAATGGAGATGGATACTATCCCGGCGAGGGCTACCATACAGATGAAAGGCCTGGCTCTGATTATGAGGACGATTACCGGGACGAGGATGAAGAGGACGGCTATCAGGAGCCTTATGAGGATGAATGGGATAAGGACGGACATGAGGATGACTACGGGGAAGAGGGCGATGACCGCCAGATGGATGTGGAGGAATTTGCCCAGTATGCCTGCAAATATGCATCTGAAATTGACTGCAGCATCTCAGGAAAAAGTATGCTGGCCCTGTATGAGCGGGCGGAGATGATGGAGGAGGATGGTATTCCTCTGACCAGAGAAACCGCAGAAGATCTGATTGAGGAAGCTGCAGACCGCGCAGAGAAGCCTTCCTTCGGAGGATTCTTCTCATCTAAATATGACAAGGACGGACTTCTGATTTTAAAGGAGAAGCATTTCTTCGACTGATACAGAAGGACAATAGGAATCGAATACAGAAGATGCCCCATCTGCGGCCTGCACGGCCCGGGAGGGGCATTTATTTGATAAGGAAACTCTTTTGTGAAGAAAAATGGAGGACAGCTATGAACATCAGACTGATTGCCCTTGACCTGGACGGAACACTTCTGACCTCCGATAAGAGGCTTTCAGAGCGCAATAAGAGGGCGCTGGAGGAGTGCATCCGGAGGGGAATATATATCGTGCCGTGCACAGGGCGTACGTTCGAGGGAATCCCGAAGCCTGTCCGTATGCTCGATGGGATAAAATATACGATTCTGACAAACGGCGCGTGCATCCAGGATGCAGAGACGGGAGAGATCCTGGAACGGAGGGGACTCTTCTGGGAGAAGGCAATGCAGGTGATTGACCGGATCGAGGACTTTACTCTTATGTACGACTGTTATATAGAGGGGCGGGGAAAGGCGGACCGGCGGTTTCTTGACACCCTGGAGTACTATGAAATCCGGCCGGAAATCTGCAGGCTGATCCGGGAGACGAGAGATCCTCTGCCGTCGTTAAAGGACTACCTGGCAAAAAAGCAGCCTCTTCTCGATAAAATGAATATTTACTTTAAGGGATGTGACAGGGAGACGAAGCAGAGGGTTCGCCGGGAGCTGGCCGAAATAGAGGGGCTCGTTGTGACCTCGTCTATGCCCAACAATCTGGAGATTAACGGGGAGGGGGCCACAAAGGGGGACGCCATTCGCCTTCTCGCCGATCGGCTTAAAATTCCGGTAAGCCAGACGATGGCTTTCGGTGACGGGGAAAATGACAGAAGTATGATGGAGCTGGCCGGGGTTGGTGTGGCCATGGAGAACGGAAGCCCTCTGGCAAAAGAATGTGCATCATATATTGCGCCGTCTAACGATGCAGATGGGGTGGCGGAAATTATAGAAAGGCTGGTGCTGTAAGGAAGGAAATAAGGCCTGTTCCTTCCCTTGAAAGGAAGTTTAAATATGCAGAATTGGTTATCGATTGCAGCAGCTGTCTATCTTGCTGCCATGGTTTTAATAGGACATTACAGAGGATTTATACGGATGGCAGTCTCTGCTGTCGCCCTGGTGGTGACGCTGGTGGCTGTCAATATGGCTGTGCCCCAGGTGACCTCCTATCTCAGGAATAACACAGAGGTTTACCAGACTGTAGAGGAGGCGGTGCGCCAGGCGATTGGCATGGACGAGAGCGCTGATGCAGACACTCCGGCGGCCCAAAGACAGAAAATCGAGGAGCTGGAGCTGCCTGGGCTGTTTAAGGCAGAGCTTTTGGAAAACAACAATCATGAGGTTTACAGCCTGATGGGAGTAGACACCTTTTCCAGATATGTAACAGGATACCTGGTCAGCCAGATCATGAATCTGGCCGTCTATATTCTGCTGTTCATTGTCATTTTCGGCGCACTGGAAATCATTGCGAAATGTCTGGATATCGTGGCCCGGCTGCCCATACTGTCGGGGGTCAACAAACTGGCCGGCGCCGCTTTGGGCGGCGCGGAGGGACTGATCTTCCTGTGGCTTGCGTTTCTGCTGATTACCGCCTTTTCCACGACAGAGTGGGGAATGAATCTGAACCGGATGATAGAGTCCAGCTCCTGGCTGTCATTTCTGTATGACAATAACCTGCTGGCCAAATTCGTCATGTCGCTGATCGCCGGAATCTTTTAAGGCGGCAGGGGAAGTGACAGGCTGTCACAGAAAGCAAAAAAACTGTGATGAAGAAAGCTGTAATGAAAAAAGTTGCAATGAAGAAAGCTGCCTGCTTTGCGTGGAACCAAGTTCTTGCAAGGCAGGCAGCTTTTTCATGACGGTACAAGGCCGTGCAGTTTTGGCAGGCACCATATCCTGGTGACAGATACAGTCAAATTAAAAAGGAAAATCTGTGAATAAAAGGAAAAGAGCAGGAGAATAATAGCTGTATGGAATCGGAGGGTTCCAATGCCTGATGGAGAAGGGAGGGCAGCTAAAGTACAGAACAGGGCTAAAGAAAATTAAATAAACAATATATATTTTATATTCAATTAATACAATTATTCTGAAAAGCCTTTAAATTCAATTATTTTCCAGGACCACAAGATGTAGAAGCAGAGCAAAAAAATGGGCATATATGGTAGTTGGAAAGAAAACTCAAAAATTGTTTAAAAAAATGATACAAATTTCCTTGACAAGTTCTGCCTGCGGTGGTATAGTTTAGTCCAGCGTAAGACATACGCAGAGTCATCTGCCCTGAAAAACAGAGAACTTCTGAGGGGATATCCTCGAAGCGGCAGATGAAAAACAAATCTTAAAAAACTTCAAAAAAGTGCTTGACACGGATGCGGAGTTGTGATAAGATATAACGCGTCGCTGAGAGCGGCACGGAAGTTTAAGGGAAATCTGAAAGGGTTTCGGAAAGCTTCCAAAAAGAAAATAAAAAAAGTTGTTGACAAACACAACGAGTTGTGATAAGATAAACGAGTTGCTGTTGAGAACAAACAACAACGAACCTTGAAAACTGAACAGTATGTAAAACCCTGAAAATTCTAAGAACAACAGGC
>OHRY01000305.1_pt1 | contig 38612 bp, 65 predicted proteins | sample 1578631 | NCBI WGS metagenome assembly OHRY01 (sample SAMEA3879570, study PRJEB24766) | human gut metagenome | biome: human-associated habitat; feature: feces | place: USA | collected 1985/1987
GCTCCCGGCACATAGCCGAACACATTCCCATCCGCGCCGATCATGAAGGTGGTGGGAAAGGCGGAAATGCCGTAGGAGTAGAATACCTCTCCTGTAACGTCCATCACCACCGGGAAGGTGTAGCCGCCGTCCTCCAGGAACTGCTCCACCTCCGGCTGAGTAACATCCTGATTATAGGGGTACTCCTCCGACTTTGGATTGGCCACGCCCAGAACGATCACATCTCCCTCGTTGTTCCCGTATTTCTCGTAGAGCGCCTGCACCTCCGGCATCTCGCGCTTGCAGGGACCGCACCAGGTCGCCCAGAAGTTGAGAAACACCGTCTTGCCCTCATAGTCGGAGAGGGTATGCTCCTCCCCGTACTGGTCCACCAGGGTGAAATCCGGCGCGGGAATCACCGGCCGCCCGCTGGCCGCCGGGCTCTCCTCCGGTCCGGCGGGCACGCTCCCCTCTGGTGTGGGGTCCGGAGTTCCGCTTGTCTGAGCCTGGGGCGTTTCGGCCGCTCCGCTGCCCGCCGCGCTGGACAGGTAACTGGTAATGCCGTTCATGAAGCCAGTCAGTGTCATGATGCCCATAAGCACCAGCAGGACCGCGCCCACCTTCACAGTGTAGCGTACCACCCTCTGGTGGCGCTTGAAAAAGCCCAGCACCGCCCCGGTAAACAGTCCCACGGCCAGGAAGGGGATCACAAAGCCGAGGGTGTATACCGCAATCAGCAGGAAGCCGCGGGCGGCGCTGCCCGCCGAAGAGGCCATCAGCAAAACGCTGCCCAGCGTGGGGCCCACGCAGGGCGTCCACGCAAAGCTGAAGGTAAAGCCAAGCACCAGGGCCACCAGCGGGTTCATAGCCCACCGGTCCAGCCGGAAGGGCAGCCGGTGCTCCCGCTCCAGGGCGCCCGAGCGCCCGAACACGCCGAATTGGTACAGGCCAAACAGGATCATAATGATGCCGCTGATGCGGGCAAACCAGGTCTGGTTGCTGTGGAAAAAGCTTCCCAGTGCTGTAAAGCCGAACCCCAGCAGGAAAAAGGTAAAGCTGATGCCCACCACAAAGAACAGGGTGTTGACCAGTACCCTTCCCCTGGGATAGCGGATATTGCCGTCGCTGTCCACGTCCCTGGCGCCTCCCGCCAGATAGCTGACGTAGAGGGGCACAAGGGGCAGCACACAGGGAGAGAAAAAGCTCAGCAGCCCCTGTAAAAACACCGTAAGTACCGGCACGCTCGTCTCCAGTGAAAGACCCATATTCATCTCCTTTGTTTCAAATAAAGTCTGCTGTCCAGCTCAGCCAGGCTGATCTCCGAAAGCCTGCTCCGGCAGCCCTGGTCCAGCTCCTCCAGCAGACCGTCCATGACCTCCAACATACCCGATGCCTCCAGGCAGGGCTGATCCACGCCCCCGCCGCGCCAGTTGGTCGACACGAACCGCACCTCTAGCGCCCGGGCTACCTGATCTAATGTAAGGGCGGCGGGATCGCCCACAAAGCGGTAGCCACCCTCATTCCCCTCCTTGGTTTCCACCAGTCCGGCCCGCTTCAGCCCCGCCATGATCTTCCGCACGCGGGCCGGATTGGTACAGATACTGCGGGCCAGCTCCTCACTGGAGAGCTGCTCCTGCCGCCGGTTCAGGCAGATCAGGGCGTGGACCGCCACACAAAACGCACTATTCATGACAGGTTTTTATCCTTTACAGCATCCTCCAACAGGAACTCCTCCGCATAGTGGGCCGCCACGGCCCCGTCTGCCACTGCGGTGACGATCTGGCGCACCGCCTTAGTGCGGGCATCGCCCACCGCAAAGACGCCGGGCACGCTGGTGCGGGTGGTTTCATCCGCCACGATATAGCCCGAGGGGTCCAGCTCCACCTGGCCGGCAAACAGGGCCGTATCCGGCACCCGGCCGATGGCCACAAACAGGCCGTCGCAGAACAGCTCCCGCCGTGCGCCGGTGCGAAGATCCTCCACCTCAACGCCTGTCAGGCGTTTCTCCTTGCGCAGAGCGGTAATGCGGCTGTTCCAAAGGATCTCAACGCCGTTTTCCCTCAGCGCGTCCCGATAGACCGCCGAGGCCCTCAGCTCGTCTCTCCGGTGGACCAGATAGACCTTTTTACAAAGCTTGGCCAGATAGAGCGCGTCGCCCACAGCGGTGTTTCCGCCTCCGTTGACCACTACCGTCTTGCCGCGGTAGAGCATGCCGTCGCAGGCGGCGCAGTACGCCACCCCGCGCCCGCGGAGCGCCTGCTCGTCCGGCAGGCCCAGCTCACGCGGGAACGCCCCCGTGGCCAGGATCACCGCCTCGGCCTCAAAGCTGCCCTCGGTACTCTCGATCCGCTTGGGCCGGCCCGCCAGCTCCACCGAGCGCACCTCGCCGTATACCGTGGACACGCCGAACCGCCAGGCCTGGCGCTCCATCCGCTCTCCCAGCTCGAAGCCGTCAATGCCCTCCTCAAAGCCGGGATAATTGTCAATCCGGTCCGTGGTCGCCATCTGGCCTCCGGCGGAGAGCTTTTCCAGCACCGCCACCGAGCGCCCGCTCCGGGCACAGTACAGGGCCGCCGTATAGCCGCCGGGTCCGCCGCCGATCACAATCACGTCATAGTGCTTTACACCCATCCGGCGCACCTCCTCTCTTACAGTCCGGCCCACTCTACAATCTGCGCCTTTGAGCCGGGGGCGATCAGCGGCTCTCCCGCCTGTCCATTCCGAAATACCAGCAGCGTGGGGATGGTCTCCACCCCAAACCGCTCTGCCAGCTCCGGCTGCTCGTCCACATTCACCTTGCCGACCACCATCTGCTCCCCATACTGTCCAGCCACCTGGTCCACCGCAGGGGCAATACGCCGGCAATAGGTGCACCAGGGCGCCCAGAAGTCCACCAGAACCGGCTTCTCCGCCCTCAGCACCTGCTCCTCAAAATTTTCTTTCGTGATGACGATCGCTTCCATTACATTCATCCTTTCTGTTTGCCCTTTTCTTTTCTACTGGAGATAGGGTTCCAAGCCTTTGCGGCTTCCACTCATACTTATTTGTAATTTTTTTAGTTACAGTTTGTACTGTAACTTTAGCAGATACAGAATGATCTGTCAAGCGAATTCTCCCTGCCTTAACAAATTCTTTATCTAAATCCGTCAATCCTTACTCCATTTCAATCCACTCCATACTACAATAGGGATCATTCAGAAAGGAGCTCCTTTGCTGTGATTGAATTGAAAAATCTCTACAAGTCATACCGCGGAAAATCGGTACTGATGAACATCAGTCTGACCATCCAGGACAACGAGTTTTTTGTCCTGATCGGTTCCAGCGGATGCGGGAAAACGACCCTGTTGAAAACGCTCAACAAGCTCAACCCCATTGACAAAGGCGAGATTCTCATCAATGGCACCCCCATCAACCGGATCAAGGTGACCCAGCTTCCCCGCCTGATGGGCTATGTCGTCCAGGAGGGCGGCCTGTTCCCCCATATGACGGTGGAGGACAACATCGCTCTGGCCATGCGTGTGGCCGGGTACCCCAAGGAAAAAATCTACGACCGGATCACCGAGCTGCTGGAGCTGGTCAACCTGGAGCCGGACCAATACCGCAGCCAGTACCCCTCCCAGCTCTCCGGAGGCCAGCGGCAGCGCATCGGCGTAGCCCGCGCCTTTGCCGCCGACCCGGAGATCATCCTCATGGATGAGCCCTTCTCCGCCCTGGACCCCATGACCCGCGCCGAGCTCCAGGACGAGGTGCACCGGCTCCAGCTCCGGTTCCACAAGACCATTGTTTTCGTCACTCACGACATGGATGAGGCCGTCAAGCTGGCCGACCGCATCTGCATCCTGCAAAACGGCCATGTGGTCCAGTGCGACAAGCCGGAGAACATCCTCAAGCATCCCGCCAACGAGTACATCAACTCCTTCATCGGCAAGAACCGCCTGTGGGAGAACCCCTCCTTTATCCGGGCCGAGGACATCATGCGCCCCCGCCCCATCACCATCTCTCAGAGCCGCACAGTGGTGCAGGCGGTACAGCTCATGCGGCACTATAACATCGACAGCCTGCTGGTCACCGGCGACGACAATAAGTTTGCCGGTATGGTGTGGCTCCAGGATCTGATCGGCATCGACCAATACAGCTCCCCGGTCTCCTCGTTCCTCTCTGACGATTATCTGTCCGTCCGGGTGGACGACAGCCTGAGCACTGTACTGGAAAAGGTAGCGGACTATGGCGAGAAGGACTTCGGCATCCTGCCCGTCCTGGATGCGGAGGGAGCCATTCGCGGTTTCCTGAACCGGAGCAGCCTCCTCTCCACCCTGAGCCGCCGTTTCATCGACGAGCCGGTTGAGCGCGACGAACAGGAGGGTGCGTAATTATGGGCATTTCATTCTCTCTGTCCTCCTTCTGGGAGCTCCTGGTCTCCCGCTGGCCCGAACTGGTCACCGAGCTTTTCCGCCACATCAACATGACCACACTGGCCCTGCTCATCTCCCTGGCCATCGGTGTGCCGCTGGGCATCCTTATCACCCGCAACCAGACAGCGGCCAAAATCGTCATTGGCATCGCCAACGTCATGCAATCCATCCCCTCCATCGCCCTGCTGTCCCTGGCCGTCTGCTTTCTGGGCATCGGCACGGTGCCCGCCATCCTGATGGTCTTTGTGTATGCCTTCCTCCCCATTCTGAAGAATACCTATACCGGCATCATGAGCGTGGACCCCAAGAACCTGGAGGTAGCCCGGGGCATGGGCTTGACGCGCACGCGCTGCCTGTTCCTGGTGGAGCTGCCCATCGCCGCCCCCTTCATCATGGCCGGTATCCGCATCGCCGCCGTGGCCTCTGTGGGCACTATGACCATCGCCGCCTTCGCCGGCGCCAAGGGTCTGGGCTGGTTTATCAATCTGGGCCTCAACTCCCTGAATGTGGAGATGATCCTGCTGGGCGCCGTCCCGGTTTCCCTGCTGGCGCTGCTCTTTGATTTCATCTTCGCCAAGCTGGAGCAGGCGGTCACCAGTGAGGGCCTGCTTCCCAACGAGCAGATCCAGAATCTGCCCAAGAAGGTCATCCGCCGCCGGCAGGTGATCGCCGTGGGCGTGTGTGTCGCCCTGGTGGTGGTCGCCATTGGCGGAAACCTGGTCAACAAGAAGTCTGACAAGCACCTGACCGTCGGCGCCTCCAACTTCACCGAGGTCTACATCGTTGGCAACATCTACAAGGAGCTCATCGAGGCCAAGACCGACATCCAGGTGGACACCACCTTCGGCCTGGCCAGCACCTCCCTGGAGATGACCGCCATGGAGAACGGCGACATCGACATGGTGGTGGACTACTCTGGACAGGTGTACCTCTCTGTCCTGGGACTGCCTCTGAACACCAACACCGACGAAGTCTATGAGATCCTGTCGGAGAAAATGCGGGACGACTACAACATCTCCGTCTCCGCCCCCCTGGGTTACAACAACACTTATGCCATGAGCGTCCGGCCGGAGATCGCCGAGCAGTATCAGCTCGAAACCCTCACCGATCTGATGGCCGTAGCACCCGAACTCCGTCTGGGCTGTACCGCCGACTTCACCCAGCGGGAGGATGCCCTTCCCCGCCTGGAGTCCACCTTCCATACCAAGTTCGGCGAGGTCAACGCTTTGGACGTGGCGGTGCGCTATACCGCCATCGACAGCGGCCAGGTGGATGTTATCGACGCCTTCGCCACCGACGCCCTCCTCTCCAAGTTTGACCTGGTTCAGCTGGAGGATGACGCCAGCTTCTTCCCGCCCTACTACGCGGTCAACTTTATCCGTCAGGAGTGTCTGGACGAGTACCCCGAGCTGAAGGAGGTGCTCGCCCTGCTGGACGGTCGCATCTCCAATGAGGCAATGGCCGCCATGAACGCCGAGGTAGACCTCGAGGGCAGAAACGCCGCCGATGTCGCCCATGACTTTCTGGTGGAAGAGGGCCTTATCTGACCCATACAAAAACCGGGGTTCCCACAACTTGTGGGAACCCCGGTTTCTCTTTTTCGTTCTGACTCAGCCGATGAACATCGCATCCCCTATGCTCACGGGAAACCAGATTTCCGGCTTGGTAACACTTTTTTATCAACTTCGGAATTGCAGGTCAGCCATGCTTTTGGCGTACTCTTCGCCATAGCCGCAGACCTCGGTGAGGTAGCCGATGTAGCTCTCCGGCCCGTCCTCTTTCCCGGTCATCCGCAGGTATTCAAAGTACGTCATGGGCCTCCCCTCCCGTTCGATTTATTGTAGCAGGAAATTACCTCTCTGGCAACCTCTGAAATCCACTGAGAACGGTTTTTGTGCGCGTCGGGGGAAAGTATATGGCAAAGCAAAAGGAGGGCTTGTAGGCCCTCCCGCGCTTCCCTATCCAAAATTGGCATGGTACTCATCTTCAAAAGCCCGCTTGTACCCCTCCGGCTTCCCCCGCCTGGTCCACTCATCGTAGGTGGCATCGCACATCCAATGGTAGTCCGACCGGGGGTTGTTGTTCGCATAGGCAGACAACCAGATCATGCGCCGGGTCTCGATGTGCAGTTCCTCATCGGTCATCTGGGCCAGTCGGTCGATATACTCCTGCTTCGGCTTACCGTAGTTGTTGAGCCCATCATACTTTCCCATCTCTTCCGCCTTTCTTTCGGTAGGGGCACCCAGACCCCATGAAGTGTTCGGTGGGCTCCCAGTCGGCCAGGACGATCTCGCCGGTCTCATCGCACAAGCTGTCGCCATCACCGATGTACTGGCAGTTCGGGCAGATGTCAGGATTGCAGTATATTTTCCCCTCCACCGCCTCACCGCCGATATGTTCCAGATTCTCGGGGTAGGCTTCATAGAAGCCTCCGACATCAAGCCAGACCTTCACAAGACCGCGAGACTTTACTATCTTCCTTACCGTGCCGACTCTTCCAGCATACTCCTTGTGGAGGACCTTATCGGTCAGCCGCACACGGTCTTCAATGTTGAACGGAATTGCTTTTTTCGTTGCCATGCTTCCACCCCTTACTTGCTTCACAACGCCGGGCCACCTTCATACCTGTCGATAACATCGTCCACATCGCCACACCCCCGGTCGTAGGCGTTCAACAACCGCATCAGTTCTATGCGGCCCTCCAGCATCGGTGAAGTGCGGAGTCTACGCTCTGCCCGGATGACTTCTTCGTCAGAAAACCGAGTTGTGATTCCGGCCGGCATCGCATAGAAGACCACCCCCTTCTCCCCTACGGCATAGGCAGCCATCTTGAACTGCCAGGAGAGAAACCACCCCCTTGCTGTCGGCTTGTCCCACCAGAAGACCACCTTCTGCCGAGCCAGTTCATCAAGGGAAAGAATATGCGGGCCGCGCCTCCACTTCCGCTTACTCATCCCTCTCCTCCGCTTCCTCATCGAGCCACAGGTCTGCGGCTTCCTGGCACCACCACCCTTCACAGACCGGGTTCTGGGGGTCCAGGTTCTTTTCAATCAGCTCATCGCAGATAGCACAGCGGGCCTCCGCCGAGACCTCCATGATGGTTTCATCGTCCATCATTCCAAGACGCTCAAGGCGTTGCCTGTTGCTTTCGGTCATGGTTACTCATCCCCTTCATATTCTTCGCCAAGGTCAGCTCCGATGCCTATGAACACCCCGGCGTAGACCTCGCCGTCAATGGCGTAGTGATAGTAGTGATGCCCTTCCGGGATGCTGTTTTCCTTCCGCTTTGTAGGGCGGAGCACCAGCGGGTGGACTCCGACATAAACGACGTACACTCCATCCGGCACAATCCTCTGCATCCAGTCATCCAGAGGCGAGGCCGGGAGCTCTTCGTGGTCAAAGCCACAGCAGACGGCGGTTGTGCCGCAGGTAGGCATCAGGTCGAACATGGACAACTGCTCATATACCACTCTTCCCGCCTCCAATCTTATAAATCTTCCCCTTTTTCTTGCCTTCGCCCTTGCGGTACTCCGCAACCCAGACCACCTTCCCGCTTTTGTAGTGCCGGTAGTGTCCCCGCACGGTGAAGATGCCGCTGGGGCTTGCGTGGGAGCCTCTGGGAGCCGCTAAAAGCGCTCCATTCACCGTGCGGAGTATGTAGGTGGTCCGATTCTTTTTCTTGCCGGAGACCGCTTTGGTGGGCTGGTGCGTGGCCGTTTTTCTGGTCGGGCCAGGCTCCCCTTTCTCTGCGCTCCCGTAGGCCATCAGTGCCATGAGCGAACAGTAGACCGTCTGCACTGAACGAAGCTCATCCTCTCCGACCTGCATCCGGTTTTTCGTGGATGCCCACATCCCGTCCACTCGGCGGATAAACTCACAGTGGCCGAGCCGCTTGCCCTTTTGGTTCAGGTACAAGCGGAGATGGGGCCCGTCTCTGATGCCTTTGATGTGCCAGCCAGTGCTAGGTATGACGATCTCCACCGCTTTCAGCGGAGCCGGGTGGCTGCGGACCTCCTCTCTGTGCTGGTCCCGCCATGCCAGAAGCCGGTCGATGTCCTCCGCCGTGAGTTCAATCTTGTCCATTTCATCCCCTAACCACTTTGAGCTGCCAGCCAGCACCGTATGCCATACGGTACTCACTGAGCATAGCGAGGGCCTCTTCCCGGGTGTCGAACTCGTCGATGTCCTCCCAGGACTGCCCCTGGTACTTACCCCTGATTTTGAACATTTTACTCCCCCCTATTCCAGTCTCCATTTTCCAACCCTGTTGCCATTGGAGTCCATCAGAACCCCATCGGTCATGCCGTGAGCCAGTTGCACTTCGACCTTTCCCAGGAGAACGCGCAGCTCCCGGGAAGAGGGGTCGAGGTCAGGTTCCCCATCATGATTGATAACGTCTTCGTTCCTAAAAGCGGCTCCGCTGGTCTCGATCTCCAGCTTGAACATCATCTTCACCTCCCCATCAGACCGTCCGGGTATTGGCGGCCAACAGCTCCTTCTCGACAAGCCTTCTGGCCGCTTCTTTCAGAATGCACACGCCATCCGAATTGCTGGCACAGTTGATACCGTGCTTGTGATACAACGTCCAGATACCGCCTCCAATGAGCTTACAGTCAGCCCCATGGCACACAAAGCCAGAGGCCAAGTCCCACTTGCTCATCGGTGTGTTGTTGAAATACGGGTCTTTCTTGAACTTCTTCCGCAGCACATCCACCGGAAACGGAATGAATTGTGCTACCACATCGAGCCCTCCGAGCAACTCAATGGCCCGACCATAAACCTCCGAGTGAGTGAGCTTTACTCCGGTATTCATGTCAATATCACCGCACTTCACACCGATTGCCTCATGCAGCGTCATTTTCATCTCCCCTTTCCGGCCTCCGCGATGATGGCGGCCATGTTGTTTTTCAGCAGAAAATTCATGTCGGCCAGCCTTTCCTCCATGATTTCATCCAGCGTCCTCTTGACTGCCTTCGGTGTTATGCTTTTGCAGTTACAATGAACGGCCAGGATGAGGTCGTCGAACGTCACCCCGTCCAAAAGATTGTCGCAGGTTGCGAGGTCATCTCCCAGCTTCCACCTTCTGTCCATCACTCATCCTCCTTAGCATTGTAGATTTCCCCACCGGTGTAGCCCTCCGCAACCATTTTCCCAATGCGGTTCAGCTCACCATCGTCCACGTCACAGTCCGGGCGCTTCTCTCCATCTTCGTCAGTAAAAGTGATGCTCCACCAGTTCACCCTTACGGGCTTTCTGTCCAAATCTTCGAGGATATGAATGGTGCGACGGAGCTTTTCGGCCAGAGGCGAATACGGGTTCGTCAGGCCGTTGCGCCGCTCCTGAAGGATGCACATTGCGAACTTGAGGTCGCTCATGTCAGCAAGCTCCCTCTTGGTGTACCTTCCAGACATCAGCTTTCACCTCCTTTGCTTATCGAAAAGAGTAATTCATTTGACAAATCCGCAGGTAAGCGTTTGCATCCCTTAACCAGCAGTTCAAACCATTTTTCCTTCCTAAACTGGCTAAAATTAGTGCTATCAAGAGGAATACTACTTACCGACTTTCCAGCCGTCCCTTCAAAAAAAGTAGTTACAACAACCTTTCTATCATTTTTATCCAGGACTACGACAACTTGCTCCCCAATATAGCCGTCATAACGTATGCGTCCATTTCCGACTAGGAAGACGCCAGGCCTAATCTCATTTGTCATTTCTTTGTCATCCTCTCTTTACGCGATAAAGCCGAACAGGTCTTCCAGCTCTTTCTGGGTTTTATCATGCCAGCCAGCCCGGGAGCTCTGGAACTCCGCTCTCGGGAGGAGCCCGTAGCCAGTGGTAGGCCGGGTGTCGATCTGCTTGCCATTGCACCAGAAGCTATACAACCGGACCGACCCGCAGTTGATTTCGCGCTCCAGGCGAAGCTCCCAGAGGTTCCCACACAGGCTCCGGTAGGAGAAGTTCGTCCACTGGCCGGCCTTATCAGCCATCCCCCGGATGTAGGCCGCTGCCGGGATGATGTTCACCAGCACCCACGCCTTCTCTGTCTTCCGCTCCAGGGCCAGCTTCTTTTCGCGCTCCTTGATGGTCTCAACCTTCGCCATCCGGTAGGCGTCCTCTTTGGTCATGTGGTCGGACTGCATATAAATCTGCTCCACCCGCTGGTACTCCTTCCAGGTGGCTTCCCCTTCCACGGCCCCGGTGCCTTTCAGGAACTCTTCGTACAACATCTTCAACCGTTCCTTCCGAATTGGTAATTTCTTGTTCCTATCATCATCTTAACTTACCCAACTGGTAAGTCAAACATAAAATGACAGGTTTCCAAAGTTTTTTACCAAATACACACCAGCTTTACTTGAAAGGGCTCATTCTGTTCTGTACTCCTTGGTGGAAGAGCTTTGCGCCCGCTTCACTGACAGGGGCGATGGAGTTTCGACCGCCCTCCCATAGTTGGTAGTAGGCCACGAAGAACCGCCCCTCGGCGTCCTTGAACAGTTCCATGAAAAGCTGGTCTCCGTGCGTCCTCTTGGAGTTGCAAATTGCCTCGGCCTTCTCAGTGTCGTAGACCACTCCATCCACCATCTGGACTACCCTGGGGCCGGAGCCTCTGGCCTTGCGCTTTACTTCCACCCCATCCCTGGGCACCACCTTGATGTCGAAGCCCAGGGCCCACACCGCATTGAGCCAGTCTTCGGCCGGGAAGGTATCTTTTCTGAGTCGGTTGTTGAGGAGCTGTGGGCTGATGCCCAGGCTCTCGGCCAGCTTCCGCTGAGAGGTGCCGGTCTGCTCCAGCAGGTCAGCCAGCATGGCCGCCGCTGTCATTTCACCCATTTTATTTGCCTCCCTTTCTCTACGCCGTAATGGCCTCGTTGAGTTCTTTCATCGTTCTAATATTCAAATCGCACCACTCGGGCAGGTTTGCCCTGACCAGTGCCGTGGCAAACGGGGGCGGGACGGCATTGCCACATCGGGCCACCTGCTTGGTCTTCCCGTACACGTTGCCCATGTAGTCGTGGTCGATTATGTAGTCATCAGGAAAACCGTTGGCCGCGTAAAGTTCGGCCGGTGTCAGCATCCTCAAGCCGATGTCCGTAATGAAATACCACGTCCGACCGATTGCCAGAAGCAACACCTGGTCGTCTTCCAGGGTGTACCCGCAGTATGTGTTCAGCAGTTCCCGTATTTTCGGCCAGTTCCCGAGAGGGATGCCGGGAGCGGCGCGTACCACCGTCGCCATGACCGCGCCGTGGTGCGTCCCACCTGCCGTTATGGTGTGCAACGGCTCCGTGACCTGGGAGCCGACATCCGGGCCCTTGAGCTTGATGAGGTTTGCCAGGGCCAGGGCGTTGTGGTCAATGGCCGTTGTGGTATGGAGTGGAGCATCCATCGCACTTCCAGCTCCAGTGTAGCCACCGTCGTAGAACTTCGAGAGAAATGCTGCCAGCAGCCCCTCTCGGTCCTTTGCCGTGACGGTATGGAGCGGGTCTTGGATGCGCTGGCCGTGGTCATCGCTTCCGTAGTATTTCATCAGCGAAGCCCCGACAAGACCGTAGCGGTTGGCGGCGTCTATGGTCATAATGGGCTCCGTCATCCCCTGACCGCGCATCCGTTCTGTCTGCTCCGAATGGTACTGCAAAAGATTGGCGGCCAGCAGACAATCCTCCTGCTTCGACACCGTTGTGTGGGCCGGGTCTCTGATGTCACGCCCACGATCTCCTCCACCAGTCTGCCCGATGGCCGTGAGGGCCGGGGCAACAAGTATCTGATTTCCGGCCGTGGTGACGGTGTGGATAGGTAAGTCTGCCGGAGCTCCCACCGAATTGGTGGTGTTGGTGACGGTAATTGGTGCCAGCGTCGGGTTGACGACCCCTACCCCCAGCTTTGCGGTCATAGTCGGGAGCGGCTCATCCAGCGCAAGCGTCCTATCCCCTCCCCCGGCTTCGCCGTGGTTGATGTGAACCAAGAAGGGGGCGGCACTGTTGATGACGAACTGGTCAACTCCTCGAATGGCCCGGCGCATGGTCTTATCTGCGAGAGGCCGCTGTGCTCTGATACCGTACTTCTCTTTGATTTCCTCCTTGCTGTCGAAGATGGAGGGGCACGGGAGCGACCAGTCGATGATTTCAGCGGCAGAACGCCAGGGCTTTAACTTGCCGCTCTTCGCCTCTGCACTATTACGCGGTGCATGGGTGGGCTTCGGCCACGTCACCGGCCGGCCATCGCATCGGGCCACCAGGAAGAACCGCTTGCGGGTGGTGGGGGCTCCGTAGTCTGCGGCCACCAGCTCCCGCCATTCAACGGAGTAACCGAGGGCCCGGAGCTGAGACACGAACTTTTCAAAGGTCTGCCCGGCTTTTGCTTTGACCGGCTGCCCGTGTCGGACCGGCCCCCAGGTCTGAAACTCTTCCACGTTCTCCAAGATGATGACCCTGGGCCGCACCGTACCTGCCCACCGCAGGGCAATCCAGGCCAGCCCCCGGATGGTTTTGTCTACCGGCTTCCCGCCCTTCGCTTTGCTGAAATGCTTGCAATCCGGGCTGAACCAGGCAAGCCCCACCGGCCGCCCTCCACACACCTCCACCGGGTCCACATCCCACACACTCTCACAATAGTGCTGGGTATAGGGGTGGTTGGTCTGGTGCATCAAAATCGCATCGGGGTCATGGTTGATGGCAATTTCTACGGGGCGGCCCGTCGCAAGCTCCATCCCCGTCGAAGCGCCCCCTCCCCCCGCAAAATTGTCTACGATAATTTCGTCCAGCAGGTTAATCTGCGCTCTCACATTCTATCTTCCTTTCCGGCCAGTCAGGGTCCAGGCCCCGCTTGCGGCGGTTTCGCTTCCACCCCTGGTACACCTTGATGTCACGTTCGTCGATGCTGTACCCGCACCCCCGCTCCTTCCGGTCGTGGACCAGCAGGGGCCGTGGGTGGCCCGGCCTCCGGGCCCGAAGAACTTCGTACTGGCCCACCGGCTCCTCCAGCTTCCAGCCGCTTTGCTTGAGGTACGCGGCCAGATCGTCCAGCATACCATGGCGGACCGTCATCCTGTTTTTCATAGCGGATTCCCCGCCTCATCGCAGATTTCCCACTCGCTCAAATCGAACTGATGGAGCGGGTATATCTCGGTGATGCTGGCGGAAAAGCCCAGGCTCGGACTGCCATCTTCGGCAAATCCGGGCCAAACCATCTTGACCTCTCCGTTGTCGTGCCGCAGGAACATCCATTTCTCGATTTCCCGGTCATTCTTATCAAAATACCGCACAGCCTATTCCTCCTTCTGGGGCTTCGGCTCATCCTGCGGCGTCCGCAGTTCAATGCCCAGCAGGTTGGCAATGTAGCGGACCTCATTGAGGTGGGCCAGCTTTCGTGCAGCTAGGTCTTGACTGAACGACCCCGGCTTACAAACCTCTCTGTATTCCCTGGTTGCCTCCTGGTATCTTACCTGGATGGTGTGGACCATCTCAGCCTTCGTCATATTGATGCTCCTTCCCAATCCCCAGATGGAGCCTTTTTACCTGGCTTCAATGGGGTGTAGGTTGTTTTCTGAAACGTGGTGGTCTGGAGAACGGCCTAAGAGACCGCCATTTCAGTGCAGCCATCCTCTTCGGTGATGATGGGGACTTTCCCGTGGACCAGGGGGTAGCCGCAGAGCCCGTCGTCGTTGAGGGCGCAGTCCTTTGTTTCACACTCGAAACAGAGATTTTCCCGCCGCTCCAGGGCGTCTTCCCTGTACCATTTCAGCGTCATCCGAACCGCACCTCCCCGAAGATGGCGTACTGGATGATGCTGTCGGCGCAGTCGGCGTCGATCTCGCCGGTGTCCACCGTTCCGTCGCTGACCGCCCCATAAACGTCTCCGCCGTTTTCCAGCCAGAGCTTAAAGCCGGCAAGGAACTTCTCGCGGGTCAGCTCCCAGCTATCGCCACTCTCCGCATCGTGCAGGATGAGGACGCCGCCCCTGGCGATCTGCTCATGCCCCCAGTCGGCGCATCTCTTTTCCTCAACGACTTCCGCCTTACGGCACCAGTAGTTGATGCCGCCCTCAAGGGCAGCGACCATGATGTCGTCGATGTTCTGCTGGGTGAGCGTCACCTCAGCGGTGACGGTGAACTTCTGCTTATATTCCACGCCGAACCTCCTCTCTGAACCCTTTGACCATACCCCATTCCAAGAGAGGCAGCGGGGGCTCCCCCACCATGTCCAGCAGGGCCTCTTCCGTCCCGCACTCGGAGCAGATGTAGACCTTCGCCCTGCGGCTCAAGGCGTTGCGGACCAGAACCGGGTCCATTCGGTTGTGTCCACACCTCGGGCAGGGGTACTTCGCCGCACCGCCCTCCGCCTGGATGTCATGGAGGCTTTCGACGAGCTTCCTGGCCATCGACTCCTGGAGGTCGGCACCGACCACGGTGTAGATTGCTCTCCCTTCGCCAGCCCTCCGCACCTGGAAGGACATTTCCGGGCACTTTCCTGCCAGCTCATCGGCGTAGCCCTTGGCCCTGCCCAGGTCCGGGACCAGGGTGGCGTAGACGAGCCCCACACCTACTGTACCCTCTTTCAGGTTCATCGCCCCGTACTTGGTATCTTTGGCAGGGTCTTTCCCATAGATGATGTAGTTCATGCTCTATTTCCTCCTCTAAGCCATTTCAGGCATTTCCGTTTGGTGGGGAACTCCTCGGTCCAGGCGTCCCCGGTACTGTTGTCGATGCCGACCCACACGCCGTTCTCCTGGAGGTAGTAGCGGCCGATGGGCTCGTACTCCCCTCCATCTTCCCCGCTGCCCAGGATGCGTCTGGCGCTCTCTTGGTCGATGAGGAAGGTGGGAGGGTGGTCACGGCCTAAAAGCCGCTTGAAGGTGGTTTTAATCGTCAGGAAAGCCATGTTGCATCCCCCTGTTAGTAGTCCCAGACGGGGACATAAACTTTCTTGACATTTGCCTTGCTGGCTTTCCCCTTGTACCGCAGGAAGCACCACCTGATGCTCTGCTCATTGGGGTAGGCCGGGAACCTCTCGATTGCGACGATCTCGTTGTCGTCGTTCAGCAGATGAACTTCGTACCTGACCTTCACGCTCAAGTCGCAGTCGTTTTTGATGAGATCTTCCGGGTAGAACTTGGTGAGCTCACCGCTCCTATGCAGGTATGCCATGCTCTTACTCCTTTCCGATGTAGCCGTTCAGATGCCCATAGGCGGCCAGCTCCTCGGCTAGCTTCATCGCCAGCTCCGCCCTCTCCTCTTTTGGCCTGAACTGGCCCGTCGCGGCCGCAGCACGACTTGCGAAGTTAGCCATCATCCCCCGCAACGCCACCAGCTCTTCTTGGTCATCTACGACGGCGGCGGCCATTCTGAGGGCATCCGCCAAATCTTCGTTGCGGGTCTTCGTGGCGTAATAACGGTTCAAGCCTGTTTCCTGATAGGCGGCATCAGCTTTATCGGCCATCGCCTGATACTTCGTCGCCAGTTTCTCCAGGTCCTTCTTCGGCAGTACCATTCAGTGTCCTCCTCTCTTTTCCTCCTCAATCAACTTTTCGAGCTTCTGGGCTACCGGGTCCGTGATGACCACTATGGCGTAGTCCATACGGTACAGGGGCTTCCGGTGTTCCTTCTCGCTGAACCAGACGTGCCGCACCAGCCGGGCATCGGCGTACTCCCGCTTGGCCCACTCGACCAGCCGCAGGACCTCCGCCTCGAAGGTGCGTTCCCACCGGCCGTTGCTTTGCTTATAGACCCGCCAGGTATAGCCGTGGGCATCGGCTTCATGCTCACGCACCGGAGCAGGGGCGATGCGTTTCTGGCTGACCATATCGGCCACATACATCGGGACCTTCATCAATACTCCCCCCTGTAATAGTACTCCCCGGCCTCTTCTGTGGTAGTGTCATCGAAGCACCATTCCAGCTTTTCCAGCACCTTTCTGATAGCCTCTGTACCATATCCGGCCCGCTTAAGGGCCATGATGCAGTACCCCCGGCAAACCGCATTGTCCCAGGGGCCGTCCCCCAGATACCGTCCCATCTACTCCACCTCCTTGTCGAGCAAATCCTCTTCAATGGCTGCGACTTGCTGGAGAAGCATCACGCGCTTTTCCTTCGCAAGCCCCTCCTCCTCCCGGATAGCATCTTTGAGGTTCCTGGTGTAGGCCAGGATGGTCTTGTCTGCGGTGTACTTCCGAACGACGATGCCCTCCGTGGTGGGCAGGATTTCCATGCGATCTCCCTCCACGATGCCATACTGACGGCGGATTTCCTTGGGGATGACAATGCGGCCGAGGTCGTCGATGCGGCGAATGATACCAGTTGCTTCCATGTTCTTTACTTCTCCTTTCTGTTTTCCGGGTTTCTGCTGATAATCCAGCCACTACCGTCCGATAAGGGGTCGGTGGTCACTTCGGAGAGCTTCCCCACCAAATCCATCATCGCGTCCAACTTGGCACCGGCCTCGATGTACTGGGTGTAGAGGATGTCTGCTCTGGTGGCGAACTGAGTACCCTGGAGATGGTCACGGTTTACCAGGGGGTTACAGGTAACGATCATCCTTGCCTCCCTGGTGAGTTGCTGGAGCTGGGCGAAGTAGCTGTCCCGCTTCTGCGCCTCATCGCTGATCTTCTCGCTCCACAGAAGGATTGCCATTCTCTCTTGCTTCGTCATTTCGCCGCCTCCTCAAAGCTAAACTTCATGGCCGGGATGGTGGGGGCTCTAAACGAACTGCCAAACTGCTCCATATCCCGTTTGTACTCAGCATCTTCCAACCGCACCACGCCTCGAAGCTTTAAGTCAAGTTCTTCGAGCCGCAGGTAGGTTTCTAACATATTGCTGGCCTGGGTAGTCATGTAGAGTTCGCTGATACCGGATGCCCGGAGGGCCTTGACGAAGGTTTCCACGTCGTACTCCCAGAGGATTTCATCGAAGACCAGGACTTCAAAGCCCTTCCTGGTGATGGAGCTTTTATAGGCCAACGCTAAAGCCCGTTCACCGCCGCTGATTTCCTCTTTGTTCTCGATTTTTTTTACCAGTTTTTCGATATAGGTATTTTTCATTTCAACCAACCTTTCTTGACTTGGAGGAGTGGCCTTCCAGAGCTATTGCCCCAGCTACCATCTCGCCCCTTTTCTTACCCTTTTGGTAATTTATTTTTCCTATCATTATTCTAACTTACCTATCTGGTAAGTCAAGCATAATTTTGATATTTGGCAAAATTTTTTTAGTTATCAATCCAGATATGACATGAAGCTCTAGGCGCATCTGGATTCCATCTGGTTGCCCGAAAAAGACTGCAAGTATAAGTATATGGAAAAGTGCTGGAGACCGACCGGGACTTAAATTGTCAAAATGGTAACTTCTGATTTGGTCAAAATGGCAATAAAAAAAGACCCCCTCGCAGAATCTTGTCATTCTGTGAGGGGGTTCTCTCAAATGGGCGGACTATTTTCGGAAGACTCCTTTTTGAAGTCGGCGGCCTTGGCTGCGGCGTAGGTGATGCCCTCCCCGTCTGCACTGGTGTTCTCCTCCCTGCTCTTATCCACGATTTTTCCGAGCACGATGCCCACGGCAGTCCCGATGGGAGTGAACACGACCGTCCAGCAAGCAAGGGCTCCGCTGTACTGATACTTGATGCTGAGGATTGCCAGGGCAAAGCCACCTGCAAGGCCAGCAAGGAGGAAGAGCACCAGGTAGACGGCCAGCCGGTTCGTGAAGCCCAGGTCGTGGAGGTGACGCCTGATGGTGGACTTACTCTTCGGCGCTACACGGCTTCCCATATCAGGCCAGGCCGTACTTCTTGGCGAAGCGATAGAGCACCTGGGCGCATTGCTCTCGGGTCAAGAAGTCCCCCCACATCATGTTCGGCTGGCCGTCCGGGGCGGTGCCGCTGCCGGCGAAAATCCCTTCGGCCACGGCAAAGTCACGGGCCTCCTTACTCCAGCCGCCGCTGTCGTTGTCCCGGAGCTTCTGGCGATAATCCGCCATTGCCAGCCCGAACATTTCATTGAACTTCGCTTGGTCCATATCGTCGTCCTCCTCGTTGTTGAACTTGCGGGCGTCCACCCACCAGTAATACTTCACCTGGGACCGGAAGGTCCTGATGTCGCCGTTGAGCCGGGCATCCTTGCTGGAGGCCGGGTCATTGATGCGGACCTTCCCGTCCTGCCACCAGACCACCACAAAGTGGCCGCTTGAGGTCCACAAGCCCTTGTTCATCAAGGCGATCAGGTAGTAGCCCTGCTTGAGCATCTCCACGGCCTTTTCGTGGTTCGGGTGGTCCGGCTTACCGTAGGTGTTCGTCCAGTTGAGCATATCGCACTCGATTCCGAAGGCGGCGAACTGCGGCTTGAAGTAGGCGTAGTAGGTCCCTTGGTTCAGGGCTTTGTAGCCGTGAGCCATGGACCAGTTGCAAGCGTCCACCGGGGTGAAGGTCTTGCCGGTGAGCGTCTCGATGAGCATGGCCGCCGCCGTGGGCCCGCAGCCGGAGCCGCCGATGGTGGCGCTCTCCCCCTTCACCCGGTAGGGTAGGGCCTTCCAGCGCGGGTCAGTCTGGTAATAGACGACCGGCTTCTTATTCATGGCGGCCCAGCCCCTCGATGATTTCCCGGAGCTTATCAAAACCAAACATTGCGGCGTAGGCGACCATGATGCCCACCACCACGGCGGCCACGACCATGTACCAGACCAGGGTGATGTCCTTGATCTGGATGTAGGCGAAGAAGGCCACCAGCGTCAGCACCTCCGAGATGATGGCGGCCACCAGCGACGTGGGTAGCTTATCCCAGGTCAGCTTCTTGATGACCTCTGTGATGATGTTCACCAGCGCCACCAGGACGCCGATGACGACCAGCAGGGTCGAGATGTCGAATGTGGTCATATCTTTTCCTCCTAATCTTGTTCGCTTTCAGCGATAATTCTGCGGTCAAAGTTCTTCTTCTCATCTTCCGCTTCCTCCAGGGAGCGGAAGGCGGCCTCCAGCTCCCCGTTGTGCTCCCCGGTCTTGATGGCCCGGTAGAGCCAGAACAGGATGCGGCCATAGGCGTGATGGAGCTTGTCGTCGATCTCCATCCTCTTCATGCGGTTCTCCCGGCGCTTCTGCTCTTCTTCGTCCCGCCCATTGAGGCGCTTTTCGATATACCGGCGCAGGAAGAAGAAGGCCAGGCCGACCAGGCCAGAGCCGCCGATGACTGCGCCAACAACGAGCGCAACGATTTCCTTAGCAGTCGTCGCCTCCGCCTCCAATCGCCTGTACCAGCCGTTCCAGTTGGCCCCCGAGGAGCCAGTTCGTCAGGCGATACATGAATTTACTCATGCCCTTCACCACCTTTTGGGTTTTGTCCTCCTGTATGTTGGGCAGAAAGGGGGAGGCCCCCGTATCGGCACCACTTAGATCACCTCGCTTATACCAGTGTCAGCTCATCCAAAATCCTGCGGGTCTCCCCGGTCAGGTCGTATGCCCGGAGTCCCAGGCGCACCGCAAGGGACGTGATGGCCTCCAGGACCACCACATCGGCATTGGTGTCCTGGCCGACGAAGTAGCTCCCCCATATCAGGTGATTTTGCAGGTTGATGAGCCAGGCATCTTCCGCTTCGGGCGGGTCGTCCAAATAGTCGAAGGCCGCCTGATAGGCGGCCTCCAGGTGGTCATATTCGTAGAGCTTCCGGTAGAGCGGGTCCTCTCTCATCCGGCCACGACCTCGAAATACTGGCCCACCAACTGGCTGGGCAGGTATGCCATGGGAACCTCGCTATCCCTGGTGCAAAGGTACAGGGCCCCGGCCTCGCTGTAATACTTGCCCTTGAAGTAGGCCATGTTGAGGATGGCGGGGATGGGGTCGTCGATGGTCCCGGCGTGTTCCACGTCGATGTACTCCCACATGGCCGGGGTGTTCTCGGGCTCCCACCCGGTCTGCGACGTATGGGCCTGGCGGATGCGGTAGAGCTTACCCTCCGGCCGCCGCACAATCCTGGGCTCCCCCTCGCCGCCATAGGGCGTGTCCGGGGCCCACATCGGGTACATGGAGGGCATGGTCAGGGCTTGGCCGTTGGTGGCCCCCTGGGCGGCCAGCGCCGCCGCCTGGCGGAACTCCATGGCTTTCTGCTTACGCATTGACCTCACCTCCTACCATGGTGTCGAAGGCGGTATCAACCTGGTCCGGGGTGTCCTTGATGACGGCCGGGGGCTCCGGCCAGGTCACGTCCAGGGGGAAGCCCGCCTGTTCGGTGATGTCCCGGAGGGCCTGGCGATAGAGGCGCAGCTCCTCCCGGCTCTCGGCGCTGATGGGGGCGTCAAGGCTCTGGGTCCAGTCGGTGTCCCGCAGGAGCTTGGTCCGCTTCTCCCGGACCTGGGCCGCCATAAGCTCCTCATCAGCGACCACCTCGCCGTTCAGGTACTTCCAGCCCCCCGGCTCCGCCCCCTGCGGGACGGTGCCCACCTGGGCCACATGGTAGAGTTCATCGCCCGGTGCGGCGGCCACCAGGCGGTAGAAGGTGTCATTGGCCTCAGCGTACACCGCTGTCGCCTGAGCCTCCTCCGTGGAGACGGTGCAGCCGTTGGCCTGGACCATGACGTACCTAACCGCAGGGGTGAAGCATACGATGAGGTCCGCTTTGTCGATAATCAGATACATTATGTTGCCTCCTTCACTGGCAATGGTATTTGCAGTTGCTTTGCGTACAGGGCCTTGAGGTTCTTCCGGGCGTTGAAGCTGTCGGCCCTCTTGAGATGGCCGTCGATGCTTGCCATGGTGGTGTCGATGTTCTCCAGGGTGATCTCCCCGGCCCGGTAGAGGCCAAAGAGCTTCTTGATTTTCCGGCGCTCCCGCACGATGGTCTTCCGGCTCACCCTCTGGGCAATGTGGCCCGTCTCGGTGACGTGGAAGCGCATTTTCAAGAAAACGAAGCCGTCCTTGAGCGCCACGATGCGGGTCTTCTTCTCATTCAGTGGGATGTTCAGGGCCTTGCATAGCGCCTGGAGCATCTCGAAACAAAACTCCAGGACCTCCAGGCGATCATGGGCCATAAGGCCATCATCCATATACCGTTCATAACACCGGACCCCCAGCTCATCCTTGAAGTAGTGGTCGATGCGGTTCGGAATGGCCGTGGCAATCGTCTGGGAGACCTGGCTCCCCAGCCCTACCCCCACCGGCCCGAAGTCGTCGATGAGCTGCCGCACCAGGGCCAGACACCGGGGGTCCGTGACATACCTCTCCACCAGGCGCATGGCCTCATCGTGGTCGATGTTGTCGAAGTAGCCCTTGAAATCGTAGAGCAGGACGTAGAGGTTATCCCGCCCATGGGCCCGGACCGCCTCGGTGAGAAGCCTCCGGCACCGCCGAAGGGCAAAATCCATCCCCCGGTCCTTCAAGGACCCGGAGTTGTCGTATATCAGCGACGGCGTGATGCAGGGGGTCAGGAGTTCGTCGCACAAGGTATGCTGTACCACCCGCTCCGAAATGTGGACCGACCGGATGTGCCGGAGCTTGCCCCGGTCGTAGAGGTCGAAATGGCAGAATCCCTTAGACTTCCACTTCCCCTCCAATAGTTCATGCTGAGTCTTCCGCACATTCGGCAGGGCGTTGGCCTTGTAGGTCTGGGTGCTGGCTTTCCACATCACCCCCTCCCTGCTGCGGAGATACCCGGCGTAGAGATTTCGGAATGTGAAGACCTCTTCAAAACTCCTGTTCCTCTCCTCCACCTTCCTCCGCCTGGCGGCCTTCCTTCTTTGATAGCGGCCTTCACGCCGCTCCTCACTGGTCAAAAACGCTCCACCTCGCACAGTTCTTTGTAGGGCACACGTCTAAACTGCTTTACGGACAACGGCCATGAAAGCGGAGCGTGTGCGATCTCCGCCCATGCAAGCAGCGTCCGGCCGGCCGTGTCAAGGTTATCATTTATCCATCTTGGAAAGGTCATAGGCTCCTTCTGTGTGTGCACGGGTTTCTTCCTCCCGCCTGGCGGCGGGGGTTTACTTCGTCTGGCTATCACACAATCCGACCGCCACCCCATTCGAGTTGCTGGCGTTGTTGTTGTTGCGCGTCCCGTCAGAATTGACATTACAGAAGTTCGTCGTGTTGCCGAGGTAGGGGGACCGGAGCCACCAGTTCGCAGCGGAGCAGGGTTACAGCCTATGGCCTAACCGGTGAGGAGCGGCGGGAAAGCCGCTATCTCAGAGACTTACAGAGGGCCGTCCGGCAGGGTCTTAAATCGCTTCACATCGTCGTCCTTGACCCCGGCGATGAGCTTGGCCTCTCTCGCCGCCGTGTCCAGCCACTCCATCAGCTCATCGTCGGTGACTTTTCCCTTCGTCACCTGATGGAGGCCATAGGCGATGTCCAGGAAAGAGTAAAGCGCCTGGACGGCGCAGTTCGCTTCTGTCAGGTGGTCCCGGCGAAGCTGGGCGTCCATCTTGTTCCTGGGGAACACTGAGTTCGCCGCCTTCGCGTGTTCGTGGCATTTCCCGGCCAAAAGGCACATTGGCTGCCCCAGGAAAAAGGTCAGCCGCTTATCCATCTTCGTGCAGAGCTTGATGGTGAGGACGTGGAGGTCGTAGGCGGTGTTGACGAACTCCGCCTTACTTTGTTCTCGCCTGGATATTGGTACAGACATTCTCGGGGGTTCTCCTTTCTCCCGCCCCCAAAACGGGGGCGGGATATGGTGGATTTTGGATTAAATGCAGAAGCCGACCGCCACCCCATACGAGTTGCTGGCGCCGCTGTAGTTGCGCGTCCCGTCAGAAAAGACAAAACAGAAGTACGCCGTGCCGCCGAGGTAGGGGGACCGGAGCCACCAGTGCGCAGCGGAGCCGTTGACCGTCTTGACACGGGAGGCGTCGGAAACGAAGAGCGGGTAGACCGTCCCCTCAGTGGAATTGCCAGGGGAATAGCTGCCGTCATTGGGGAAGCCGACCTCCGTGTAGGAGAAGAGCCAGAGCTTATCCGCCGTGGTGCTGATGGTGCTGGACTGGTTGCCCGCAGAGGTCTTCTTGTTTACCTGCTTGATGACCGCCTGGAGGTCGGAAGGCATCTGGCCCAGGAGGGTGGTCATCCAAGTCCGCATGGCCGAAGAGCCCCAGCCGCCGCTGTTCGTATTGGAGCTGTTCATCTGCCGGGTGGCCGCAAGGCAGTTGACCATGCCCAGCGTCATCTTCGCCGTGCCGCCAGCGGTAAGGGTGTCGTGGTTGAAATCCTCAATCCTGACGAAAATGGTCTCGCCGGTGGTGAGAACGACCTGCTTCTGGTCGCCCTTGTTCCAAAAGCTCTGCGCCAGGCCCGCCTGGGCAATGGCATTGATGGTCTCCCAGTTTGCATCAGCAAAGTTGATGGCACCAGCGGCCACGCGGTCGATGGCGAGGATGTACCAGTAGGAGCCGGTGTAGACGAACTCTACGGTGTCCTTGGCGTTGATGATACCGCCGAAGACATTGCTTCCCTGCCACCGGATGTTCTTGGCACCAGTGCTGTTGACATTCAGAGTAGCGTTCGTGGGGACGGCGTTCGTGAACGTCACGGCGACGCGGGCACCGGCGACCAGTGTAAAGTTGCTGACGGCCACCGTCTTTGCCGCCGTGGCCGCCGCCGTGGAGCAGGTGCCATAGGCAACGCCGACTTTGGCCGCTACCGTGGAGGGAGCAACGGCGGAGACAGCTCCGGTCCCGTTGCCCATCAGCAGGTAGCCGCTTGTGAGGCTGGTAGCGCCGGTGCCGCCCCGTGCCACCGGCAGGGTGCCGCTGTTGATGTCCCCCGCTCCGTGGTTGTGGGCAGAGGGTGTAAAGGAGCCCGGCACGTTGATGAGGTCAGAGTAGGACCCGGAGAACGCCACAGACTTGAGGTCGGTGAAGAGCTTCTTGACCTTCCCCCAGAGGGTAGCCTGGGTCTCCCCGGACACCGGGGCCGCCCGGCTGGCCGCCTCGGTGAAGGTGACGGTGGTGCTCTTGCCGTCGCCGCTGGTCCCCAGCTTCCCGGAGAGCTTGCTGTCCATCTCCGTCTCGGTGTAGTACCTGTCGTCGTGCGTGTGGGATTTAGGCGCAAAAAGGGCGCTTGCCCAGGTGTCGAGCAGCGCCTTGATGTTGGCCCATGTGATTTTCTTGGTCTTGCTGGAATCGGAAGTGTCGGTGAACGGCACCGTGTCGGTGTCGTCGATGGTCGTCAGCGCCGGAGCATCCTTGATGGGCGCTTCCACGTCGGTGGGGGTGAAGTCCCCCCATGCGTAGCCGTCAGCGGTCCGAATGACGGCCTGGCCCTTGGTGCCCCCAGCGGGCAGGTGGGCGTTGCCTTCGCCGGTGGGGTGTCGGTAGACCTGGACCTCCACTTCATCCACCAGGACGTTACCGTTGGTGTTGGACTTGGCCGTCTTGGTGGCCCCGGTGGAGAGTCCGGCCAGCTTCGTGGCCTGGGCGTCGGACATCAGGCCGTAGCCCGCCACCTTGTCTACCTTCTTCTCCAGACCGTCGAGGGCCCGGCTGGCGACCGCGTGGGCCTCGTTGGCCTTCGACTCGATGATGTACCCCATGGTATTGAACTGCTGGGCGGTCGGGATGCCGTTGATGCCGCCGACGATGGCGACCCAGCCTCCCGCCCACTCTTCCTCTGAGATGGGTGCCCTATTCCCTCCCGAGGAAAATGCCTTGGTGAAATCGTAACTCATGTGCTTGCTTCCTCCTGTTCAGTCAAAATCTGCTGGGCAAACGGGGCCATTCCGAACCCCAGGGCAAGCCGGTTAGTGTCAGAGAAGCCGAAGAACTCCATGTTGAAGTAGCCCACGTTGGCCGCCACACCGGCCGGCTTGATGGTCAACTGGGAGTTTTGCAGGAGCTTGAGTATCTCCGCATTGAACTTGGCCCCGATGTTGAGGAAGAACGTGGCCGGGTAGGCTTCATCCTCCCGGAAGTAGACCGTCTCCGCATTGTACAGGAGCTTACAGGCGGCCACCAGTTCCGGGAAGGTACACTGGCTGGAGTTCCTCATGGCCTTGTACTTCAAGAAGAGCCGGTAGCGGTCGTCGTCGATGACATCGAAGTCGATCACCCCGGCGTAGAGGGCGGACTCCGGGCGGGAGAGGACCACGATGTCCCCGATGCCGTCAAGCTGAGGCCCCACCGCCGCATCAAAGCTCCTCAGCTCCGAGAGCTGGCGGAACATGGCCGCCACCCCTTCGAGCTGTTCAGCGTAGGACTGGATGATGACCTCGATGTTGGTCTGGCCCCTGAACTGTTCGGGTAGGCTTTCCATCCAGTTTTCCTTAATTCCCAAGGAGGCTCACCTCAATCCTCTCTGCATCAAACACCGCCTTCTGCCGGGGGCCAACCTCGATGTTATCCAGTGGGTATGCGGTAGGGGTCTCCGACTGGCTGGTGGTGGCGAACGCCTTGATTTCAACAAAGCTGATGCCGGTCACGCTCTTGTAGATGCCAGAAAGGAAGGTCTGCGTGAAGACATTCTCTCCCACGGTGAGCTGCTCCCCGTCGCTGATGATGGCGTCCTTCGTCCGGGCGGAGTAGTTCGGGGCCACGGCCTCCTTCGGATTCCTGGTAAGGGTGACTTTGAGCCAGATGTAGAGGTACTGCGGCCGGTTGAACCGGATGGTGTGGAAGTTGCCGTAGTCATCGGCCACATCAACGGCGATGGAGCCGTTGGTCTGGATGCCGTTGACCTTGGAGGCGTAGATTTCCTGGGCAATCTCGCCGTCATCCCCGCCGTCCACGACAATCTCAATTGAATGGGGCTTGCGCCCTTCGGCATCTACCTCGCTGGTGTCGTTCTCGTACCCCTCCACGGCGGAAACGCCCTGGACGTTGTTGTAGATGGCCGCCTTGATGCTTTCCAGCATGGTCCGGGACCGGATGGCGATGCGCTGGATGTAGCTCTGCCGGGCGGCCACGTCGGTCTCCGTCAGGCGGCCGGCGACCGGGGAGATGTCGTTCACCACCATGTTCCAGCCGGGGGTGATGGTCACGATCTCCGTAATGGTCCCGTTGGGGACGGGCACCTTGCCATAGTCCACGGACTCGAAGACGATGTTGCTGGTACACTCCGTCACCAGCAGGTTGTCGGAGATGACCATGGTGTTTGAGCTCTGCCGGTTGACGGCCTCGATGACCAGCTCCTTCACCTGCACCTCATCCACCGTCCTGGTCTGGACCTCTTTCGTGAAGCCCTCATCTGTGATGGCCGCCGCCAGGCCCCGCAGAATAATTTCTTCGGTGTCCCCGGCCTTCGGCTCATAGACATAGGTGCCGTTGTTGATGGCGATGGTGTAGATGGACAACTCATCCTCCAGGACCGCCCGGAGCCGGATGGCCCGGAAGCTGTCTCGGCTGATGCTCTGGAGCCGGGAGCACTGGAACTGCTTCACCGGCTGGGTCGTGGAGCGGACCAGTGAGCCATACAAGATGTCGGTGCCGTCCTCCCCGGAGCATTTCAGGGCGTAGATGGTCCGGGCCTTCTGGAGCCGCGTGACGCCGCCGTATTGCATGGCGTTGTCCAGGCTGACCCCCTCCGCCGTGGATGGGTACATGGCGAAGTATTCGTTCTGCCCCAGCTCCCAGAGTTCCGCAATCTGGTCCGCGAAGGACGTGTTCAGGACGGAAAGAAAGGACTGCGGATTGACCGTGGTGTCAAATCCGAGTCCCTTCTTCTGCGTGGCGTTTATCTCTTCCAGGATGGTGTCAAGCCGCTTGACGACAAAGCCCGTGGGGGTGATGCCATATTCAGACATAGATGCTGACCTCCTCTTTGATGGTGCCTTCGGTGGTCTCTGCCTCGAAGGTGATAAGCATGGTGCGCTGGGCGCTGTTGGTGCTGATGTTCAGGGAGCGCACCTTGAGCACCCCGTCCACTTCCAGGACTTGCTCGGTCATAATCCGCTCCACATGGCTGATGTTGGCCTTCTTTACGAACACATCCTCGAAGTAGGGCACCCCAAGCTCCGGGTTGAACTTCCACTCCCCGGCAAACCAGCGGAGCCGGATGCGGATGGCCTGGGCCACGCTGGTCGTGAGGTAGATGTCCCCTTCCGGGCCGATGACCAAATCGCCAGCGGCGGTAAGCAATAGATCATTGTTCAATTCTTCACCCCCCGATGATTACGTCCCCGCTCCCGGAGGAGACCGCCCCGCTGCCGCTGTGTGCGGAGAGGGCGTCCCCCTGCCTGGCAGCCGGGCGGCCATTGATGAAGACCGAGCCGCTCCCTACGGCAACGGCCCCCGCAGAACTCCCGCAACAGGAGTCCCGTTCGGTCGTGGTGCTTCCGACGATGGCGGCCGGTCGGCCATTGATGAGCACGTCCCCGGAGCACCCTCCGCTGATTTCCCCGGTGAAGCCCACTGGCCCATGGGGCGGAACATGGCCGCTGTGCTCCCCTCCCGTGGTCCCGGCCACCGTGTCGTTGAGCCTTGCCGCGCCTGGCATATCATTCACCTCCTCAGTTTAGCCGGACGGTGCCCCCGGAGGTGGTCAGGTTTCCGGTGATGGTGACGTTCCCGGTAATGGCGACCCCTCCCTTGGAGACAACGACCGAGGTTTCCCCGGCATACACCACAACGGCATTGTCGGAACAGGCTTTCGCAATCTTCGCCGGGGGCTTCTGGTAGAGGCCGGGGATGGCGACGGCGTTGGTCAGGTCGTGCTTGAGGTCTGACGCCGACTCGCCGCCGTAGAGCCAGGCGTCGAGAGCCTGTTCAGCGATGACCAGAAGGCAGTCATCCCCGGCCTTCACCGGGAACAGAATACCGGCCCCCGCCGTGGGGCTGTACTGGAAGACCACGGGGACCCCGGTGATGACCGGGTAGTCCAGGGCCCTCCCGTCCGCCGCTTTGAACTTCCCGGCCGGGGCCACCGAGGCCAGGCCGGTCCCAGGGTCGAAGTTCTTGATGGTGGCTGGCAGGGCCGTATGCACGTCGGCCAGCGCATCTTTTATCGTGTCCTTGATGGCCTGAACAAAATTGGCGTCCACTCACTTCACCTCCAAAAGCTGGGCGGTGCAGGTCCACTCGCCTTCCAGGTTGTCGCCGTCGATGTAGAGCCGGTTGACCCGGAAATTGCCCGATACGGTCTTGCTCCCCAGGCTTACATAGTCGTTGACGCCGATGGCGGCGTTCATCAGGTAGCGGACCTCCCACCCGAGCTGCTCCTTCCCATCGGCCGTGCTGGGCGCAATGGAGACCCGCTTGGGGATGTCCAGGAGCCCGGTGTCGGAGTTCAGAAGGTAGACCCTGGTGCTGATGGGCTCATAGGGCTTCCTCACCTGAAGGATTCCGTTCTGGAGCGTCCAGACCAGTCCGCAGGAAGTACAGACCCGCGTGATGGCCGTCTTGGCGGCCCCGACGAAGCTGAAACCGTTCGGGAAGTCGATGAAGGCCGCCTGTTCGGAGAAGGTGACGGCCACCCCCATCTTCCCGGCCAGGTCCTCCAGGAGCTTCTTCCCGTTGATGACCCCCGCATAGGACAAGGTAACGTAGGTGTCCCGGAGGGCCACCCGCCCGTCCCTGGCCTCGATCTCCGTCATGGTGTCAGCGCCGTCCTTGCTGGTGACGACGTAGGTGACGGTCCCGGAAAACGCCAGGGGCATACTGGAGCCATACCCCGCCCGCAGCGTCACTTCGCAATCCTTCTGCTCCAGGACGGAGAGCTGTGCCGGAGACAAGTTCCAGAGCTGGATTTTCCCCGTGTTCGGCTCCTCCGCCTCCGTCTTCTCCAGCGAGAAGTTGATGTGCAGGGCGACGCCGAGGTCCGGCTTGATGGCCCCGACCTCAAAGCCGGGACTTCCGGCCGCCCCTGCGGAAAGCCGGTACTGTCTATCGAAGTTTGCCATACTGCTCCTTTCCCATAGCGCAAAAAGGGAGCCGCCCGTAGGCGACTCCCCTTCATGGTCTTGCGCTATGTGGTTTTCATAATCTCCTGCTTCAACATGACCGCCTCAAGGATGATGCTGTCCAGGCGTTCCAAGATGCCGGGCGGCGGCCCCTCCCTGGCGGCCTCCCACTCCTCCATCAGCGGGTCGTCCTTGGGCGGCTCATACTCATACCCCTGCTCTTTCCCGATGCGCTCCGCATTGGGGATGAGCACGTCCAGCACCCAGGACTCCAGCTCCTCGTTGGGAACACCATGCCTCAAGAACTGTTCCACGCCCTTCCGGTCAAAGCATATCGCCTCCGACTGCCCCCGCTTGTGCTTGGAGACCCAGGGGACGAAGCGCCGGTACTTGGGCTCGACATCGACCCTGGACACCGCCTTGGTGGGAGCGCCATACCCCATGCAGACCGCTATATCGACGGCGCAGAAGAGCGGCGTACCGTTCGGCTCATAAATCACCCTGACCTCACGGCGGCTGCTGTCCGCGAAGACCATGCAATTTTGGCTGGCGCTCTTCACGATCATCTGCTCACGCATTGGCACCACCCCCGTAGTAGGCCAGGCGCAAGGCGGAGTACCTCTGGTCGAAGAGGGATTTCAGTATGTAGAACGCCCGCTCCAGGTGCTCAGGCTCCGCTTCCCTGCCGACGAAGGACCGGTCCATCATCAGGAGCACGGTGTCCACGTCGGCCAGGCCCAGGATTCCGCTTTCAATTTCTTCTCTGTTCACGCTGTAACCTCCATTCTTTCGTACTTGAACAGAGCGCCCAGCCGTGGTATAATCTTCTTACTGGTGGGCAACTCCATCCGGTGTTGTGTGAGGCGGTGCGCTTGTAGTGGGGCGGCACCGCCTCTCCTTTTTGCCTTCCCCCTTTCCTCGATTATCATTCTAGCGTACCCGCTACTGGTGACAATCGAAGTTGCCAAATGGGAAGGCATAATTTGAAAAGTTACCCAGTTGGTAATGCGTCGGCGTAAGCCGGCGCTTTACTGTATTTCCCGCAAGGGAAATACGGTACTATATTGGTTACGGTTATGGTTCTGGTTATGGTTACGGTTACAGGTGGATTCTCCGGTGGACCATCCGTTGGAGTGTCCGGTGGACGTTCCTGCGGACTGTCCTAATTTTCAAGGTCAGATAGCGGAATGAAGATGAACTTGGCCTTCCCGTTTTTGAAATCCTCCCGCCCGATGCGCTCTAAATCGGAGAGGGCCCCGAAGAGGCCGCTGGGCAGGTCCAGGCTTTCGTAGAAAAAGGTCAGCGGGAAGTTGGGGACCACCTTGGTCATGGTGAGCACGGGGGTCTCCTCGGTGTCGTAGACGCCGAAGGTCCAGTAGCCCCCGGTGGCATTGAAGGTAAACCGGAGCAGGACCTCCCTGCCGTCCAGGACCACACGGGAAAAGCTGTCGTTGTGGTCCGGCGCGTCGATGTAGAGCATGGCAGCGCCTCCTTGCAATGTTGAGTGGAGCGTAGGGCGGCTCCAGGAGCCGTTTAAGAGTGGATAGAAACTGTTTTGGCTGGCCCCAGGGGTAATTTGGTGTCCACGGCTGGAAAGCCGCTGGGAGCCGCCCCACGCCATCATTTGAACAGTCCGACGCTGCTTGCCACCCCATAGAGGATGCTCGACGCCTCCTTGCCCTCTTTCTTGGACTGCGCCGAAGAGCCGGACTTGGACTGCGCCGTGTTGCTGGTGTTGGCCGTGCCGGCGTTGGTCCCCGTGGCACCGCCCCGGCTGTACGAAATGGAGACGGCCACCGTCTGGGCGGCGGTGACGCGGACCTGCTTCAAGGTGATCGGGATTTCGTAGGCGTAGCCCGCCTCCTTGGACTTCGTGATGGTCAGGCCGGTGATAGCCATGTTCTTGTAGCTTCCGTCGCTGGTGCGGAACGTGACCGGCTTCCGGTCAAAGTAGAGCTGTTTCAGCTCCTCGACGACTGCTTCCGCATTGCGGCGGCCAAACCTCTGCCGCCAGGTGACCGGGGTGCTGGTGATGTAGGCGGTGATGTCCAGGACCGTAGCCTTGATGATGATGCTGTCCGTGACATTGTAGCCCTCCTCGACCGGGTACTCCGGCGCATCCGCCGTGTAGCTGTCCGACTGGGAGACCAGCATATCGAACTCGATGTCGCCCAGGCTTGCGGGCATCTTGGCTTGGGACATCCTTCATCACCTCCCCATTGCCAGGGCTCGGGCCATGGCCTCGGTGGCGTCCTGGCCGGATTTCTTCATGGTCTCGGCCCCCTTCTTCTGCATCTGGGGGTCGGAGCCGGTGAAGCTGTTCTGGATATTCACGTTCTGGATGATGGAGCGGTTGCTGCTGACGGTGTTCATGGTGCTCACCGCCTGAGAGGGCTTGAGCCGGGCCACGAAGAGCTCCAGGGCGTTCAGGACCACGGACATAATCTTACCCTCGGGGGCCACGATTTCGCCCTGGGAGGGGTTGTCGCCCACGACGGCCAGCCGGGGGCTGTTCGCCTTGAGGTAGCCGCCCTGGGCCAGCTTCGGGATGCTGGGGATATTGAAGCCGAACTCCTTGCCGCCGATGCCCGGAATCCAGTCCGGCACCTTGAAGCTCAACTTGTTGAGCCCGCTGATGAGCAGGTTCAGCAGGTCGATGATGCCGTTGATGGGGGCCTTCACAATGTTTACCAGGGCCGTGAACACGTTGCCCACGGTCTCCTTGATGGCGGTGAAAATCTCCACCACCTTGTCCCTTGCCGCCGTGAAGGCGTTGACAATGGCGTCCCTGATCGCCATGACCTTATCCCCGATGAAGGTCCAGATGATTTCAAAGATGCCAGTGATAACGCTGACGATGGCATCCAGCACGGTAGACAGGATATTCTTGATGTTCTCCCAGGCCCCGGCCCAGTTGCCGGAGAAGACATTGCTGATGAACTCGCCCAGGTTTTTCAGGACATCAAAGAAGCCCATCACCAGGCCGCCCAGGGTGTCCCAGAGGATGGAGAAGGCGGCCATGATTTTGTCGCCCCACGCCGCCCAGAAGTCTTGCAGGGCATTGAACACCGTGGTCGCTATGGACTGGATGGCCCCCCAGATAGCGCCCAGGGCCGCGCTCAATCCTTCCCAGACCGCTTTCAGGGATGCCGTTATCTCCTCCCCGTTCTTGGCCCAGAAGTCTTTGAGGCCGCCCCAGATGGACCCGGCCACGGACTTGATGCCCTCCCACACCGAGCCCAGGAAGTCCCTGATGGCGTTCCACGCCTCTATGATGGTGTCCCGGACCGCCTGGGTGTCAATCCCCGCCTTTTCCAGCAGGGTCCCGATTACCGAGTCGTTGCCCTTCATAAAGTTGATGAAGTCATCGACGGCCAGGAACAGGAGCATGACCACGGCGATGATGGCGAAGGTACTGAGCTTGATGCCCTTTATGATGGTCCAGATGGTGTTCAGGTACTTAGGGATGCTGGTGATGAACGTGACGATCTTGCCGGCGTTCATGGCAATAAAAATGGCGGCCGCACCGGCCGCCACCAGCTTGAGCAGGTTCGGAAGCCCGCCCACCTTCTGGGCCAGGCGCTCCACGAACGTCTGCCCCTTTTTCAGAACCTCAAGGAACTGGTTGAAGCCCCTCACCATGAGCCGGGCCACGGTCTGGGAAATCCCCATCCCGCTGTTCAGGCCGTCGAGGAATAGCCCCCACTGGTTCCTGATGTTGAGCATGGCGTCCGAGATGGAGAAGTCCAGGTTGTCGAAGCTGGCGTTGATGGTGTCGGCATTGGAGGTGAAGGTGTTCTTGAGCTGGGCCAGGCTGATTTGGCCGTTGGTGGTCATGTCCAGCAGCTTCTCCTTCGCCACGCCCAGACTGTCCGCAATCAGGTTGATGGCCTCCGGGGCCTTTTCGTAAAGCTGGTTGATGGTCTCCGTGTCCACGATGCCCTTGGCGAAGGATTTGTTCAGGGCCTCCTGGAGCCCGGCGATCTCCTGGTTGCTTTTGTTGGCCGTCTTGAAGAGCTTGGTCGTGAGGCTAACAAACTCCGTCGCCTCCTCCACTGAGCCGAAGAGGGTCTTGTCGCTGTTCATCAGCTTGGAGGCGGTGTTCGCCATGTCGCCGTAGGCCGTCTTGCACCCGTTGGCGGCGGCCAGGATTTGCTGTTGGATGTCTTTCTGCTCCCCCATGCCCTCGGTGGCCTGGCGGATTTGGTCGTTGATGCCGTTGAACTCTTCGGCCATGGCGTTGAGCTGGACCAGGGAAAAGCCGATGCCGATAGCACCCAGTATCTTGGTGGCCTTGTTCTTGAGATTGGTGACGCCCTGCTCCGCCTTCTTGGCGGAGCTTTCGTCTACCTTGAAGCCCAGGCCGATGAGAACGTCGCGGATGGTCACTTGGCTTCACCCCTCTCCCTGATTTCCTCAGCCTTACACCGCTCGATGTCCTGGTCCATCTGGTACAGAGCATAGAGCTTGAGGGCCTCATCCAGCGTGTAGACTGTTTCCAATTCGGTCTTGCTGGCGAGGCCCTCTTTGATGAGGAGGTACATCCGCAGCTCAAGCTCTGAGAAGCGGGTTAGGTCGAACTCCCCGTAGCGGGAGAATCCGCCGTCAGGACCTTGAGCTTCTCGACAGCACCTCCAAATTGGCTGCCGAGCTTCGAGAAAAAACCGTTGAAGTTGAAGCGGATGACCTCGAAGGCCAGGATGAACATATCCTGCGGCTCCCCGCAGAAAACCTCATCGGCCAGGTCTTCGGTCAACCGCACCACCTCCTTGGTCTCCGGGTGGTCCAGGGTGATGTTTTCATGGCGGATGAGCAGTTTCTTGAGCATGGCCTCCAGTTGGTTGCCAGACAGAGCGTTGAAGGCGTCGGCAATCGCCGGGGCGGCCACCTCCGCATCCACGTCCAGCAGACTCTTCTCCTCGCCGTTTTCACCCTTGGTCCCGATGAACGGGGCCAGGGCCCCCACCAGGGGGAGCAGGAAACTTGCCAGATCGCCGGAGATGTTGGCGGCGACAAACGCCTTGAAGGGCCAGATGTAGAAGGTGACTCCGCCGATTTCCACCTTCTTGGGTTCATGTACTTTCATGGGAGTCCTCCTTACTCAGTCGTCTCGCTGGGGCCAGTCTCGATGGTCCACTCGCGGTTGTTGGTGTCCTTGCCGAAGGTGCGGGACGGTGCCTTCGTTACCCAGGCGGTGTCCGCAGACAGGATGAGGCCGCCGCGCAGGTCCTTGATGAGGACCGGGAACGTGCCCTCCCCCGTCTTGACATCCTTGTTGTGCATGGCCTGGAGCCAGGAGTTGGTGGCGCTGTTCTGGAGCAGGCTGATTTTGATGCTGACCCGCCTATCCGGGTCGATGGCTCTTGCCACTTCGCCGTCGCACCCAGACTTGGCAAGGATACCCTCGCCCTTGGGCTCGATGACCAGAAAGCTATCGTCCGCATACCCGGTGGCGGTGTGGCTACCGAATACGGCGATGACCTTCTTGGCGTCATAGGTGGTAGTCTTACCGTTCATGTGCTACACCTCCCTTACGAATAGACCAGGTTGCCCTGGATTTCCACGGCATGGATGGCCCCGGCCAACCGGGCCGTGAACTTGCAGTTGTTGAGGAGCCGGGCGGCCTTGTCGGCGTCGGCCTTGGGGACCGACGTGGTGAAGCCGGGGAGCAGGGTGCCCGCCTCATCGTAGGCATCCTCATCAATGCCGCCGTTCTTCTGGCCCTGGGTCAGGGAGGCCACCATCTGGTTGTCGATGAGGCTGATGCCGCCGTCGTTGAACGGGACCTTGGGGTTGCTCACGAACAGGTTGAACACCCTGGTCTGCATATCGCTGATGAGCCAGTCACGGAAGCGGATTACGTCAATCCACTCCCCGGCGATGACCTTGCCGTTCTTGGTGCAGCCCTTCCCCGCCACCTTGACGTAGTAGTTCAGGTTGGCCGCCTCCAAGGTGGCGATCTGCTGGCCGGTCAGGACGGACGGGGTGATGGTCGCCAGCTCCTTGTAGGCCCAGGTCTCTTCCCCGGGGGTGTAGCTGAGGCCCTCACAGAGCCACGCCACATGAGCGTAGTTGTTGTTGACCGGCGTGTCCTCGGCGTCGGGCTTTACCTTGCCGAAGATGCCGAAGGAGCGGTAGTACGAAGTCGTCACGGGGTTGGTGGTGTCCAGCGCCGTGTAGGCAAACATCTTCTGGTTCGCCTCGGTCCACGCGGCAATATCCTTGTAGAGGGTCGCGTCAACGCCAGCGGGAGCGATGGCATACCAGCCGGTGGTGTCCAGGGCCCGGTCCAGCGTTGCGGTGATGTTCTCCAGCTCGGAGCCGTTCTTCTTCTGGACGGCGATGTAGACTTCGCTGGGAGCGTGTTTCTGGGAGAAGGCCACGGTGGCCGCCACGCCGATGGCGTCGGCGCTGTCACCGATGGCTACCCAGCCAGCGTCAGTGACCTCCTTGAGGCTCTTGTAGACCGCGATGTCCGGGGGGCCATCTCCGACCATGGAGGCCGGAGCCGGGCCGATGATGAGCATGGTCCCGAAGTTGGAGCTGTTCTGAACGGGCGAAGCGATGTCAACGGATACTTTGACAATATCGTCCAGCAAACTCATGTCTTTTCCTCCTTTATGGCTACCTTGTCAAAGTAGCCGGTTTCTTTTGCGGCCAGCTCCGCAGAGCCGCCGCCGCTGGGGGTGGGCTTCCATCCAGGCGTGGAGATGCCGGCCGCACCGGTGGCCGTTTGGATAAAGTTCACTTGGAACTCCACCATGGCCCGGTACTCAAAGCTGACATCGTTGAGCAGGGCAGATACATCCTGGACTTGGCCCATGGGGATGACCGTGATGTTCAGCCCCTCCACAATGCCGGAGACATAATCGGACTTCATGTAGTTCACAAAGTCAATCAGGTCGTTGACGGCCGTGTTCTCCATCGCCGGGGCCTCCCCTTCGCCGTCTTCCCGTTCTCCTCCGGGGGTGAAGAGCTGGACCTCAAGGATGGTCTTCATGTTGTACTCGGTGCTGCTGATTCCGCCGTCACACCGCACGTTGCCGAAGGTCGCCTGGGTAACTGCTCCGGTTTTCAGGGTGACAAAAGGAGGGGTGGCCTTGACGGAATTGCTTCCCGCCCAGACCACCCCGTCCGGCTCCAGCCCCTTGAAGTAGGCAATCACGATGTCATACAGGTGTTCCCGGAGCTCCCGGAGCGTCATCCCTCGCCACCGCCCTTCTTGGACTTCTTGGTGACGGGGGCGGCCTCCTTCTCGTTCTCCGGTACTTCGACAAACTGTGCGAAGTAATGCCCCAGCTTGGTCTGGTTCCAGGGCTCGGAGACCTCGCACTCATACCAGCGGCCCCCATAAAACAGGCGGTCGCCCTTGACGCCGGTGGCCTGGTTGGCGGTCTGCATGGGGTAGTCACCGAAGCACTTGACCCGGCGCTTGGACCGCTGGCCTTCCGGCAGGGCCTCCAGCTCTTTCGTGGAGAGAGGCTGAACATCCAGCTCCGCCACCATGTCGGTGTAGCCGCTGGAGGCATAGCCACGGCTGACCTTGCCGGGCTTGAAATGTCGCACGGTGTAGGGCTTTCTCCAAATCCTCATTTACCCACCTCCCTCCTTTTCGGTAATGGTGAAGTTGACGGACCGGCGCAGATGGCCGGTGTCGATGAGGGGCTTGTCGGACCCCTTCTTCTTGATGGTGCTGGGGGCATTGGGCTCGAAGTCGCCGTCAACGATCTTCTCCTGGACCAGACCCTTCTGCATAACGCCGAGGGCCGTCAGGACCTCCTGGGCCGTGGCCCCCTGGGTCAGGCGCTTGGCCTGGAGCTGGCCGAAGCTGATTATCTTGTCCTCGTTCTCATCCACGCTCTTCCGCAGGAAGGGCCGGGATGGTGCCGTGGCCGTACCCAACTCGTTCCACATGGCGATGTCCGCCAGGTCCACGCCGTCTTCGCTGACATTCTGGCCCTGCTGGTAGCCGACGACCACCCTCAGCTTCTTGAGCTTTTCCAGCTCCGCATAGAACTTCTTGCCCTCCGGGGTAAGGCGATCATAGCCGACACCCATGGTCAGCACCCCCCGGTGATGGTGATGGAGACGATTACGCTCCGCCTGATGGAGAGGAACTGCATACCGTAGGCTGTGAGGGCCAGCTCCGCATCGGTCAGGGTCCCCTGGGGGGCCGCAAAACCGATGGAGCGATTACCCTCCGAGTAATTCGTTACCCGGAGGGTCTCGCCCACTGTGCCGTCTTCATTGACCCCCAGCCCGGCCATCTTCATCCGGTGACAGGCCAGGTATGCAAGGGCTTGGTCGTAGAGCTTCCCGAACTTCGCTTTGCTGACCAGCGGTGCGCTGAGGTCCAGCCACTTCTGGAGGTCTTCGTCGCTCACCCCGGAAAACTCGGGCCCGACCAGCTTGATAATCTCAGCAGGGGTCATAGCTACCCCTCCTTACGCCTCCTGGAGGGCGGCGATCAGCTTCTCCTGGAGCGTGGGGATGGTGTCGGCGTCGGTGACTTCGATGCCCGCCTTGGCGCAGGCAGCGTCCAGCTCGGCCCGGTTCATCTTCTTGATGCCCTTGATGGCCTCCTGACGGGCCGCCTCAGCACGGGCAGCCTCCTCGGCCTTGGCCTTCGCCTCTGCGGCGGCCGCATCGGCGGCATCATCTTTCAGGGGGGCCTTGGCCGCCGCAGCCCGAAAGGGCTGGTCCGCCGTGAGGGTGCCCCGGCCGATGAGGAAGGCGACGACCGGGTTGCCCTCATACCCCTCCGGCAGGGGGGCCGTCTGGCCGGGGAGCAGGGTGAGGGTGCCGACATTGATGATTTTCTTGCCGTTGTTGGTGATATTCATAGTCTTTTCCTCCCTCTTCTTACACGCCGACCGCAATGAGGGCGGACAGCGGGTAGTAAATCATAGCGCCGACCACGCGGGACTCGCAGGGGATGATGGTCTCCAGCTTCTCATACTGGAGGGGGTGCTGGTAGAAGGGCATCGGGATTTCGATGGACATCTTCTCGGGGTCCTTGGTGTAGAGCAGGGCCACGGCCTTGCCGCTGCCATCCGTGGCGGCGTAGGGGTTGGTGTCCACGGCGATGCTGTTGAGCTCCGCAGTGGACACGATGTCCTTGATGTCGGGCAGGTTCTCCTTGAGGAAGGTCAGCACGGTCTTGTCGGTCATGGGGATGCGCTTGGTCGCCAGAGCGATGTAGGTATCGGAGGGCAGCGCCAGATAGTCGGGATGCTCCACGTTCATGGTGTTCTTGTTCACCTGCTGAAGCATGGCGCTGACATCGGCCAGGATTTCGTCGGCCTCCTTGTCCTTCCACTCGGTCTTGCCCGCGCTATTGGCCTGGACGGTGAAAATGGGGATGTCGTTGTTCTCGTTCAGGACGCCGGGCAGCTTGGCGGTCTCATCGCCCTTCCAGGCAATGATATTGGTCAGGCGG